>Ga0209510_1000080_pt1 | contig 144222 bp, 118 predicted proteins | sample BiotimSIPDNA_FD_185749 | JGI IMG/M metagenome (GOLD analysis project Ga0209510, IMG submission 185749) | Anaerobic biogas reactor microbial communites from Washington, USA - Biogas_R1 time_0 SIP DNA (SPAdes) (version 2) | ecosystem: Engineered > Bioreactor > Anaerobic > Unclassified | place...
CGGCTATTTTGATGGAATTCAGCGAGGATTGGGAATATGGTAGGATTTATCTGAATATGGAGAACTCATAAGCTATTATTAGTGGAAAGGGTCCGTGACGAATTTACAGAAAAGCTGGCACACAATCCGAATATGGCTGGAACGTAGTTAATGCAAGTTTGATGAAAAATATCTGTGGTTGGCTAACTATGAGTTCGGGTGCAGAGGAATGGCAGGAAGTTGGTGGGTGGATATGGAGGGATAGCTACATTTATAACAAGGTTAGATATGGTACCAAGGTTATAGAAGTTGGTGAGGAGTAAGGAGATGCTCAGGAATTTAAGCCATCACTTCTGGAGAGAAAATCTTATGAATAATCCTGGGCTGATAATTATTTTGTGACGGTTGTCAGCCATCAGGGGAAGAACAGTTTTGGTAAAATTGTTGATGCAGAAATGAACCTGAATCAAATTGGATTGATTGTTGAGGAGGTGGGGAATGCAATACCATCTCATTATTCTTATGTTTCAATAGACACCTATATCATCATGCCTAGCCATCTCCATGGGATATTAATTATCAATGATACAAATGTAGGGGCGAGGCATGCCTCACCCCTACGTGATGTTGATTCAACCCAACACAAACGACAACCTTTAGGGATTATTATTGGTTCTTTCAAATCCGCGGTCACAAAGCGCATCCATAATTTAGATTTGCTCTCCCAAGAGAAAATTTGGCAACGCGGGTATTACGAACACATCATCCGTGATGAGCGAGATTATAAGAAGATTTATGAATACATTGAGGCAAACCCAATTAATTGGTCGCTTGATGAAGAAAATCTCGAAAGGTCAAGATGATATCAAAACCCAACGAAATGGGGACGAGGCATGCTTCTTATAATAGGGCGAGGCATGCCTCGCCCCTACAGACCAAATTGCTTGAAATCACACAAATCGGACCTACCCGGGCAGGGATGTTGGATATTCCCGAAAAGCATTGGCCTGAACCGGGTCAGTATCTTCCCTGCCAGAGGTTGTCGGACGCATCGGAAGTCTTAATGACCCATCCATTCCGGATCCTCGAGCAGGAAGGAGCCCTAACGCTTGAACCAATTCCTCAGGACTGGTTTCCTGGTGACGAGATCCAATATCTGCCGCCCGAGGGACGTGCCTTTCAACTGCCAACATCCGTCCAGCGGGTCGGTTTACTGCCCTTTGGGGTTTCCCCATTTCGTTTGCTCACCCTGGTCAAACCTGCCTTGGCACAGGATGCCTCCATCATCCTGTTTTTTAACCCGGCACAAAGGAACGATTACCTATCCTTTGTGCCCTCCCAGGTTGAGGTTGTCCCCCTCACTGCTCTCAAAGACAACCTCGATTGGCTGGATTATTTGGCCGCTGACTTAAAACGTGAGGACATTGAAGAACTCTCATATATATTTGGCCCCTCACCCCATTCCTTCACAGGGCAGGCTCTGATCCGCACAATGATGCCCTGCCGAGGATTGGCAGATTGCGGTGTCTGCGCGGTTAAGACCACCAAAGGCTGGCGGCTGGCTTGTAAAGACGGACCGGTTTTCCCATTGAGAGAGGTGCTCCATGTGGCTCAGTGAAGAGGACATCGTTTACAAACGTGCTCTCAATTTCGAAAAACCCTTTATCAACGCACCCGGGTCCCTTGGTTTCTGCCCCGATCCCCACAGCATGCCATTCCTTTCCCATTTTGGCGCTTTCCTTACCAATCCGATCAGTTGGCGTCCGCGTCATCCTGCGAGGGATCGGGCTTTCCTGCCGTTTCCGGGGGGATACTTGCTGCATACCGGGCTTCCAAATCCAGGCATCAACCGTGCCATCCGGCAATTCAGTCGCTGTTGGGCAAATGCACCTCTGCCCATCATCGTTCACCTGCTGGCAGAAGCACCTGAAACCCTGGCTGAAATGGTGCGAAAATTGGAAAATCTGGAAAATGTGATGGCTGTTGAACTCGGGATACCGCCCAACTGCGACCCGGCCCAACTGGAAGCCTTCACTTCTGCAGCAACCGGTGAACTGCCTGTCATCCTTGCTCTCAGCCCGGAACAGGTTCCTACCCTGCACCAAACCATTCAAGATCTGCAGCCTAGCGCCATCCATCTTTGCCAGCCGCGCGGTACCCTTCCTGACGTACAGGGTGTGCCTCTCACCGGGCGTCTGTATGGACCTGCCATCTTCCCAACCATGCTGCATATGCTTGAAAAAGAATATTCTCTGGATATTCCCCTGATTATTAACGGTGGTGTATTTCACAAATGGCAGGCTGATGCCCTCATCAAGGCAGGTGCCAGGGCTGTTGCTCTCGGAACAGTGCTGTGGGGTGCACAGGTTGAAACGCTTTTCCCTGAAAACGTCTCTTAACCCCAGTCCATTCAAATCACACGATCCATAAAAAACCTCCCACAAAAATCAATTGTCAGACAATTGACAGCAACCCATTTTCTCGATAAACTAATAGGTGCAAATGTCTGACAAACTCACCAAATTGTTCGGAGGCATATGTCCACACTTCTCATAAAAAATGTCCACACATTGGTCACCATGGACGAGCAGCAGCGAGAACTGCGCAATGCCAATCTTTTCATCAAGGATGGCTTCATCGAGATGATTGGCGATACACAGGATCTATCCGCCGCGGCAGATGAAATCCTCGACCTTTCAGACCATATTGTCTTTCCCGGTTTCATCAACACCCATCATCACTTCTATCAGACCCTGACTCGTGCCGTCCCCAAAGCACAGAACGCCAACCTGTTTAACTGGCTGGTGACGCTTTACCCCATCTGGGCTCGGCTTACTCCCGAAGATATCCGGATTTCCACCAAAACAGCCCTCTCGGAACTAGCCCTTTCAGGCTGCACCACGGCATCCGATCACCTTTACCTTTTCCCCAACGGCTCCCGTTTGGATGATGAGATCCAATCCGCAGCCGATGTTGGCTTGCGCCTGCATGCCTCACGCGGCTCGATGAGCCTGGGTGAATCAAAGGGCGGTCTTCCACCCGACAGCGTGGTGGATTCGGAAGAAATGATCCTCAAAGACAGCCAGCGACTGATCGAAACCTACCACGACCCCAACCCGGGCTCGATGGTGCAGATTGTCCTGGCGCCCTGTTCGCCCTTCAGCGTGACCGGCGAGCTGATGCGCCAATCTGCTGTTCTGGCACGCGAGTACGGCATTCATTTGCATACCCACCTGGCAGAGACCAAAGACGAAGAGGATTTCTGTATCGAAAAATTCGGACATAAGCCTGTTGCTTATATGCAGGAAGTGAATTGGATCGGTAACGATGTCTGGTTTGCCCACAGCGTGCATGTCAACCGTGATGAAATGCAGCTTTATGCCGATAACGGATGCGGTGTCGCGCACTGCCCTGGCTCCAATATGCGCCTGGGGTCTGGGATTGCCCCCATCCTGGAAATGCTGACCATGGGTGTTAAGGTCGGGATTGGCGTGGACGGCTCGGCCAGCAATGACAGCTCCCACCTGCTGGGTGAAGCTCGGTTGGCGATGCTGCTCTCACGGGTAGGGGCTGGCGTTCAAGGTGCCTCCCGCTCCGGCGAAGGTGCCCCACCACTGATGAGTGCCCGCCAGGCGCTTGAAATGGCAACCCGCGGCGGTGCTGCTGTGTTGGGCAGAACGGACATCGGCTCGCTGGAAGTTGGCAAATGTGCGGACTTGTTCGCCATCAACCTCAATCGGCTGGACTACGCTGGCGCCCTTCACGACCCTGTGGCAGCTGCCCTGTTTTGCGCTCCCCAGACCGTTGATCTCAATATTGTTGGCGGAAAAACAATCGTCAAAGACGGGAAGATGGTCACGGTAGACGTGCCATCACTCGTCCAACAACATAACCAGGCAGCCGCAAGACTGCTTACAGGCGATTGATCGGCCGGGTATCAATCCAATAGAAAAATCACCAAAAAAATCAAAAGGACATAAGTTGAGGAAAGAATATGGAATTAAAATCTATTGCTGAAATGATCCAAAACAAAGTTGATTTCTTTGAAGCCGACATCATCCAATTTCTAAAAGACATCGTTGCCATCCCAAGCATCGATTCTCAAATCGGTCCGGTTGGTGAACGCATTGCGGATGAAATGAAGAAATTGGGTTATGATGAGGTCCGGTTTGACAAAATGGGGAACATTTTCGGGCGAATCGGGGATGGCAAACGCGTGATTGTCTTTGATTCCCACATCGATACCGTGGGAATTGGTGATCCTTCTAGCTGGGAATGGGATCCATTTAAAGGCAAAATCGAGGACGGGATTCTGTATGCCAGAGGTGCCTGCGACGAAAAAGGTTCAACACCTGGCATGGTGTACGGTTTGGCGATCGCCCGGGATTTAGGCTTACTGGATGGTTGGACAGCTTATTATTTCGGAAATATGGAAGAGTGGTGTGATGGGATTGCGCCCAACAGCTTTGTTGAGATTGATCCGGCTGTTCGTCCCGACTTTGTTGTGATTGGTGAGCCAACCAAGATGAATGTTTACCGCGGCCACAAAGGCCGAATCGAATTAAAAGTTACAGCTAAAGGGAAGTCCGCACACGCTGCCTCGAATCACCTCGGGATCAACGCCATTTATCTCCTGTTGCCGGTCATTGCAGGGATTCGGGATTTGGAACCGGAATTGGGAGATCATCCATTTTTGGGGCATGGAAAGATCACTGTCTCAGACATGACTGTAAAAACACCCTCCATCAACGCCGTTCCGGATGAAGCCGTGATCTTTATCGACCGGCGCTTGACCTTCGGTGAGAGTAAAGAAGAAGCCCTTGTCCAGGTTCAAACCCTGATCCCACAAGAATATTCCGATTGTGTCAAAATCGAACCCCTTTTCTATGAAGAACCCTCCTACACCGGTTTTGTTTTTGCTGTTGATAAATATTTTCCCGCCTGGGCACTTGAACCAGAACATCCCCTGGTCACTGCAGGGATTGCCGCCCGAGAACTGATCGGTCTGGAGTCTGCAGAAGCCGGTAAATGGAATTTTTCAACGAATGGCATCTATTGGGCAGGTAAAGCCGGTATTCCATCCATTGGGTTTGGTCCCGGAGACGAAGAAACAGCCCATACCAACCTGGATAGCGTAAGTTTGAAGGATGTGGTCAAAGCGACTGAATTTTACGCCCTCATCAGCTATCTCTTATCGCAAGAAGCGTAATGGTGATGAAGGCTGTGCGAAAGCTTATCAAATAACCAGGATCACTGATAAAAAATTGGAAACACATGTCTGAAGAAATGTCAGCCTACCAGCGTCTGAACAACGAGTTGAGTGAATTGATCAAAAACACACCCAAAGGCACAAAATTGCCTTCTGAACCTCAACTTGCCAAATCTCTGGGCATTTCAAGAGCAACACTGCGTGAGGGCATGCGAACCTTTGAATCCCAGGGATTGATCTATCGCCGACAGGGCTTGGGAACCTTTGTGGTCGGACCAACCCAGGTGATCGAAACCGGGCTTGAAGTGCTGGAAAGCATTGAATCACAGGCAAAGAAAATTGGTTTGGATGTCACCCTTGGTCATCTTGAAATCAATGCGCTCGAAGCGAATGAGGAACAGGCTCAGAAATTAAACTTAGCCCAGGGCGATCGCTTGACTGAGGTTCGCCGTGTGATCTTGTCAGAGGGTGTTCCGATAGCCTACCTGATTGATACCTTACCCCAATTAATGCTCAATCCGGAACATCTGGAACAAGATTTCACAGGCTCGGTCCTTGATTTGCTGATCAGGTTAGGTGAACCGACCCTTTCGGTATCAAAAACCGAGATAAGTGCCGTCACTGCCAATTCTGATGCTGTCAAAGCTTTGGGCATTCAGCGTGGTGACACCTTACTGCTTTTATCAAGTATTCTGTTTGATGTTAATGGAGAACCGGTTGACCTATCATACAGCTATTTTCTTCCTGGCCATTTTCGGCTTCACATTGTTCGAAAAATCGGTGGGCTTAACAACCACCGTTGATCTGAGACTGTCATACACATGAAAAATAATCAAACCAAATTATTTAAAATAGTAAGGAGAAACAAATGATCACCAATTTACGCGGTCGCGATCTGATCAGCGATCTGGATTTTAGCAAAGAAGAAGTGGAAACCGTGCTGGACGTGGCTTTTGACTTGAAGATGAAGCGGGCTTTGGGTCAACCCCATGCCTACCTGCGAGATAAGGTGCTTGGAATGCTGTTCTTTTTCTCCAGCACACGCACACGTTGCAGCTTTGAAGCCGGCATGGCGCAATTGGGCGGTCACGCTGCATTTATTGAGTCTAAATCCACGCAAATCTCCCACGGTGATACTGAAACAGAGATCGGCGAGATCCTGGGGCGTTATTTTGACGGGATCGCCATTCGCCATTGCGACTGGGAGATCGGGAACCGCTATCTCAACCTGGTTGCCAAAGCCTCACGCTCACCCGTTCTCAATATGCAGTGTGACATTTACCACCCCCATCAATGTCTGGCGGATCTGATGACCATTTGGGAGAAAAAGGGACGCAACCTGCGCGGGAAGAAGATCGTGGTTTCCTGGGCTTACGCAGCGTCCTACTCAAAACCGATCTCGGTTCCCCAATCACTTATATTGCAGATGCCCCGCTTTGGGATGGATGTCACCCTGGCGCACCCCCCGGAATTTGAATTGATGCCCGAGATCATGGACCAGGCACGCGAACAGGCTGCCAAATACAAGACCAGTTTCGAGGTCGTCCACAGTATGGAAGAAGGCTTCAAAGACGCCGATGTTGTGTATGCCAAGTCCTGGGGGCCTCTGGTCACCACCAGCGATCCGGACGAGATTAAAAAGGTCACTAATAAATATGAGAGCTGGATCACCAATGAACGTAAGATGGCTCTGGCAAAGGAAGATGCCATCTACATGCATCCCTTACCCGCAGATCGAAACATTGAAGTGACCGATGGTGTGCTTGATGGTCCGCAATCTGTTGTTTTTGATGAGGCAGAAAACCGCCTGCATGTGCAAAAAGCTGTCATGGCACTGACCATGGCTTAGATATCTAACTTTACAGTCACAGGAGAATTTACGCGTATGCAAAAAATAGGAGTTGCAGTTGTTGCTGTTGGCGGCAACGCCTTGATCAAAGACAAGGGTCACCAAACGGTCCAGGATCAGTACGAAGCCGCCAAGGACACGATGAAACATATTGTGGATATGATTGAAAAGGGCTGGGACGTGGTCATCACTCACGGCAATGGTCCTCAGGTGGGTTTCATCCTGCGCCGGTCAGAACTAGCCAAACATGTTCTTCACGAAGTCCCGTTGGACTATTGTGGTGCTGATACCCAGGGTGCCATCGGCTACATGTTCCAGATGGCGCTTGGAAATGAATTCAAACGGCGTGGGCTGAAAAAGGATGTTGCCACCGTTGTCACTCAAACCGTCGTAAACAAGCATGACCCCGCATTTGAGAATCCGACTAAACCTATTGGCGGTTTCATGGAAGTAAAAGAAGCCAAACACCGTGCAGATGCCGACGGATGGAAGGTTGTGGAAGATGCCGGCCGCGGCTGGCGCCGTGTGGTTCCCTCACCCCTCCCTGAACGTATTGTGGAAGCAGAGGTGATCGATGCCCTGATCAAAGCCGGTATCATCGTGGTGGGGGTTGGGGGCGGGGGGATACCCGTTATTGAAAACGATCAGGGTAACCTGGAAGGCATTGAAGCTGTGATCGATAAGGATTTTGGATCTTCCCTGCTGGCAAAAATGATCAACGCGGATCTTTTTGTGATCAGCACAGCGGTTGAAAAAGTGGCATTGAACTTCAACAAACCTAACCAGGTCTTTTTGGATGAGATCACTGTTGCGCAAGCAAAACAATATATAGATGAAGGTCATTTTGCAGCTGGCAGCATGCTGCCCAAGGTAAAAGCCATTATCCAATTCCTGGAAAATGGCGGCAAGAAAGCCCTGATCACAGATCCAGAACACATTGGTGAAGCCCTGGATGGCAAGACCGGTACCTGGATCCTTCCGTGATTAAAAGATAAAAGGGCTGCAATTTTCAGGAGCAGCCTTTTTCTACACTCAGCGGTACCTGGAAGATGATCGGATGAGGATGAAAGAAAAATTTTCACATTATATCTGTTCCATTTGCGGCCAGAAATATGAACCCGGGGAAGTCACCTACACTTGCCCCAAAGATGGCGGCAACCTTGATGTAATCCTTGATTATGATTCCATCAAGAGAGATTTTTCCCCGCAAAGATTTATGGACCTGCCAGAAGCCTCCCTGTGGCGCTATCATCATCTCTTGCCCGTAGAAGATCCGGGCTATATCGGAACCCCACTTCATCGTGCAGGCTGGACGCCGGTATATAAACCGCTTCGGCTTTCGGAAAAGTTAGATTTGCGTTCTTTATGGATCAAAGATGAAAGCCCCAATCCAACCGCATCCTTCAAAGACCGTGCCAGCGCAATTGTGGTCGCGCGGGCTATTCAGATTGGTGCAGAAATCACCGTAGCAGCATCGACAGGCAATGCTGGGGCTGCCCTGGCTGGTATGGCAGCAGCGGCAGGGACACAAGCTGTGATCTTTGCACCTAAAACAGCCCCACCCGCCAAAATTGCGCAATTACTTGTGTTCGGTGCCAGGGTGCTTTTGGTGGATGGCAATTATGACCAGGCTTTTGACCTGAGCATCCAGGCGACACAAGAATTTGGCTGGTATAACCGCAATACGGGTTTCAATCCCTTTTCCGCCGAAGGTAAGAAAACGGCTGCTTTTGAGATCTGGGAACAGGTTATCCGCCCTATGCCACAAAACAGTAAACCGCTGACGATCTTCATCCCCGTTGGGGATGGGAATATCATTTCGGGTGTCCATAAAGGCTTTAAGGATTTACAGGCTTTGGGCTGGCTGGAACAGATGCCGCGCATCATTGGTGTCCAATCCGAAGGCTCGGCAGCAGTCGCCAATGCCTTTCATCGCGGAGATGAAGATATTCTACCCGTCCAGGCGACCACATTGGCGGACAGCATCTCCGTTGACCTGCCGCGGGATGGCATTCGGGCAGTGCGCGCTGCTCGTGAAACCGGCGGCACCTATATCACCGTGCCTGATCAAGCCATTCTGGGAGCCATCACCGAATTAGGACAGGTGGGCATATTTGCTGAACCCGCCGCAGCCGCTGCCTATGCTGGCTTGGTGAAGGCAGTTAATGAATCCATTGTGTCGCCTGATGACCCATTCCTGGTTCTTAACACAGGCAGCGGATTGAAAGACATCCAAGCCGCCAGGCAGGCTGTTCTCGATCCGCCGATAATTGAACCCACTTTAGATGCAGTCAAAAAGGTATTCAAATGAACAAACCGACTTTTTCCATCATTGCCCCCATTTATAACGAATTTGAAAATATTCCTGAACTCTTTCCCCGCGTGCGGGATGTGATGGATCAAACCGGTGAACCATGGGAGCTGATCCTGGTGGATGATGGTTCGACAGATGGTTCAACAGACATGATCCGCAATCTGGCAGAAAACGATGCACGTGTGCGGCCAGTCATCTTTGCCCGCAATTTTGGCCACCAGATTGCCGTGACTGCTGGATTGGACTTCAGTCGGGGGGACGCCGTGGTGATTATTGATTCTGATTTGCAGGACCCACCAGAGGTGATCCTGGACCTGATCGCCAAGTGGCGTGAGGGTTACCAGGTTGTGTATGCCGTGCGCGCTGAACGTGAGGGCGAATCATGGTTCAAAAGGACAACGGCATCCCTTTTCTACCGGCTGATCTACCGCATCACCGATGTCAACATTCCGCTGGACACCGGTGACTTCCGATTGATGGATAAGAAAGCAGTGAATGTGATGAACCAGATGCGCGAAAAACATCGTTTTTTGCGCGGGATGTCTTCCTGGGTTGGGTTTAAACAGATCGGCGTTGAATACAAACGGAAACCGCGCTTTGCTGGTGAGACAAAATATCCCTTTAAGAAAATGCTCAAACTGGCATTGAATGCTGTCACCAGTTTTTCATATTTCCCCCTCCAACTGGCAACCTATTTGGGTTTCATCGCAGCCGGACTGAGTGTGCTCGCGATCCCTGTTGTCGCCATTCTGCGCCTGACCACAGGAACCGCACTTTTGGGTCAGGCAACCACAATTATCATCGTCTTGTTCTTCGGCGGCGTTCAGTTGATCAGCCTGGGGATCATCGGTGAATATATCGGGCGAATCTATGATGAAACAAAAGGACGCCCGTTGTATGTGGTGGCAGAAACGCCAGAGGATTTTGAAGAAAAATAACCGCCACCCGCATTCCAAATACGCTGTCTGATTGATCAAAACAAGTTATAATGCTGGCATAATTGTCAGACAATTAAAAAGGAGACCTATTAATGGCAAAAATTGACCTTACCATCTTTCCCGATCGACTTGAACGCACTGTCAAACGGGCGCGCGAACGCAATATCATTATCCCGACCTTTGAACAGATGCTCAATCCCGACCTTGTCCCCGACAAGATCAAAGAAGAGCTGAAAAATATCGGCTTATGGGACCTGCACCCTCGCAACTTGTTCCGGATCACCTGGCATAATGAGCCAAAACCCAGCGGCGGGTTGTTTGGTGGATTGAATTTCATGGAATTTCCCCAAAGCCTGACCGGAACACCTGCTCGCATTATTGCCCTCGAAGGCAAGTGGATGCCGACTGGTTCACACAAAGTCGGTGCTGCCTTCGGCTGCCTTGTGCCCCGCTTGGTGACCGGGCAATTTGATCCCACCTTGCAGAAGGCAGTCTGGCCATCCACCGGCAACTACTGTCGCGGCGGCGCATATGACTCCGCTTTACTGGCATGTGAATCCATCGCTATCCTGCCCGAGCAGATGAGCCAGGAGCGGTTTGAATGGCTTGCAACGATCGCAGGTGAAGTCATCCGAACGCCTGGTTCTGAATCCAATGTCAAAGAGATCTTCGATAAGTGTTGGGAGCTGCGAGCGACTGGCGAGGACCTGATGATCTTCAACCAGTTTGATGAATTCGGCAACCACCTGTGGCACTATTATTTGACAGGGAAAGCCATTGAAACCATGATCAAGCAGGTTGCAGCACCTGATGACAAATATTGGGGTGTGGTCTCCGCCACGGGTTCTGCCGGCACGATTGCAGCAGGGGATTACATGAAAAAATTATTCCCCGACAGCCACGTTGTCGCTTCTGAGGCGGTGCAGTGCCCAACCTTGCTCAATAACGGCTTTGGAGCGCACCGCATCGAAGGCATTGGCGACAAGCACGTCCCCTGGATCCATAACATGCGGAACACGGATACCCTCGTCGCTATAGACGACAACGCTGTGGTCAACCTTGCACGTTTATTCAACGAACCGGATGGCAAAGCCTACCTTGTCGAATCGGGCGTCCCAAGTGAACTGGTTAATAAGCTGGATTTACTGGGCTTTTCCAGTATTTCAAACGTGCTTTCGGCTATCAAAGCCGCCAAATACTATGAGCTGGATGAGAATGACATCATTGTCACCATGCTGACCGACTCGATGGAGCTTTACCAGAGCCGCCTACATGAAATGCACGCAGAAATGGGTGATTATTCTAAAAAAGCTGCAGCAGTTGATGATGCCCGCTGGCTGAAGGGTGTTGGAATCGATTACCTGGAAGACCTGACCTACATGGGTCAGAAACGCGTCCACAACCTGAAGTACTACACCTGGGTAGAGCAGCAAGGTAAAACCTTTGAAGAGATCCAGGCGCAATGGTATCAAAAGGACTATTGGACTGAACTGCATGAGCAGGTTCCAGAGATCGATGCTTTGATCGAAGAATTCAACGCACGTGTGGGGTTGCTGTAAAAGGATTTTAGAATCCACAAAACAATGGGCAGCTACCGAGCCGCCCCCAAAAAAGGGTGCACAGAATCGAACTGCGCACCCTATTTAAATAATTAGACGGTATTTACCGAAGATCTACTGCGGATCGGAGGCACAACGGAATCCAAGATCCGGGACACCTTGCTCCGGATCCAAGCCTACTCGGTAAGACGTGCGCAAAGCACCCCATCGTTGATACCAACCGCCACCACGCACAACCTTGGTCCTGCCATCGATATAGTCTAGCGGATTATATTCGGGCGAATCGGAGTAATAATCCGCATCAAACCAATCAGCCACCCATTCCATGACATTGCCAGCCATGTCCATTACACCATAGGGGCTGGCACCATCCGGACACGACCCCACTTCAATGGTATCGCCGACACAAAAATTATCCATCGTGGGACTAAAAGAATTCGCCAGGCTGCAATTTGGATTCCAATCTCCCCAGGGATAAGCTCGAGCCTTTGTCCCACGCGCCGCCTTCTCCCATTCGGCTTCTGTAGGTAAGCGTTTTCCAGCCCAGGTACAGAAATCTTGCGCATCATACCAATTCACGTTTATGACCGGGTAATTGGCATAGGCAGGATTATCGTAGTAGAACTCTCGATTTTGTGATGTTCTATCATCAGGCACTTCGCATACACCAGCTGCCACACACCGGGTGTATTGCGCATTGGTCACTTCATACTTATCAATATCATAGGCATCCAGATAAACCGCGTGTAAAGGCAGTTCCACATCAAGACATTCGTAGCGCCCATTGTGATCAGGATCACAACCCATTTCAAACTCCCCTGCAGGAATGCTCACCATGTGGGTCTCGTCGGGAAGAGCCTCAGCCGCTGTTGTCGTTGATACCTTTTCTTGTGTGGGTTGCACAGTGGGCGCAGGGAGCGTTCCAGTGTGATCACAAGCAGAACACAGGCTTAGGACGAGAATTATAAAAAGCAATAATGCTTTCCAGTACTGTTTTATTTTTGTCCCTTCCTCTAAACATTCATTGAAACAACAACATCAAGTTGACCTAAGCAATTTACTTCCTATCTTATCATAGGACTTAAGGGCAAATCACCATTTTCCGGATTACAAAGATAGGAGCCGTCTCAATACTTTTTTTGAAAATAGTATTATTCAAAAAATTTATAAAGAAAAACGAATTATGTTGGTTGGGGTACAGCCCGTATTCGATCCCTCGACACATAGTGCTGTGTTACAACAACTTCTCAAATTTAAAATAATAAAATAGCATTCAATAGATCGTATTGTTCAACATTTTTCATGAACGAATTTGATCAAAGATTTCAGAATCTCCGTAGAAATCTTATGATCAGTTTACTATTTATATATAAATTTTAAATGTGAACATATTTCAGGACGACACTAACACACCCAATTCCTAGCACCCAATACCAGGTACCCAATTCCTAATCCCTATACACTGCCATTCATGATAAAATTTTCAAAACCACCACATTAAAGGGGCTCTGATGAATGCAACCCTGCCTGAAACCGCCCTGATCCTTGTCGCAATTCTGCCCAACCAACGTGACTTTGACATTGCCCGCCTGTTTGGTTGGTATCGCATCCCGCTCAAGAGCGCGCCAAAGGTCATTTCAGTGGACTACCTCGCTTTTTATCAAACGAAAGCTTTTGACGAATCTAAACGTTGGCAAATCGCCTTTGTCGCTGAAATCCTGGGTCATGAACTCCTCACCCGACGTGATCTGATCCGGGATGAACCCGACCATCCCCGCGCCCATGAAGAATATTTCAAAATCCAGATTGGTCCCCTCCAACGCCTGGAAAATCCCATCCCGGCTGGCGAATGGAAGCGGATCACGTTCTTCTACACCACCGGCGAGCAATTTTTCGGCGCAGAAACGGTCAATGACCTGGTGATCAAAGCGCAGGAAGAGCGCGAGGTACTGTGGCATACTTTGCGCGAGCGCGCCCTCAAAGCCAACGAATATAAAGCGGATGAACTCCCAAAATCCGTCATTGACCCTGCCATTTTAGCTTTGTTGGGGGAATTTAATCAATTCTAGACCAAAGTCATCTTATTAAAATCAAAACCGGCCAGTTTGCGGAAACCTGGCCGGGTCTATTTCAATTAGTCGAGTCCTTGAGGACTACAGAGGTTGAACGTTTGTCGCTTGCAGGCCTTTTGGACCCTGTTCCACGGAGAATTCAACTTTTTGGTCTTCTCGCAGGGATTTGAAACCATTTCCCATGATAGCGGTGTGGTGAACAAAAACATCGTCACCCTGCTCACGAGCGATAAAACCATAACCTTTTGCATCATTGAACCATTTCACGGTTCCAATTTCTTTTTCTGCCATTCTAAATGTTTCCTTTTTTTGTTACTAAAAAATGTTATTTTCGTGAGTCGGCTTATGTGACAAAAAAAACCATCCAGTCTCCGCAAGTCTGGACGGTTGTTACCTTCACCAAAACTGACTTCACTTCACATACAATCTTACCGCTTCTCAAATCATTTGTCAATCAATTCGTATTTTCCATGAAAATGTCAAACAAATATGGGTTAACAGCCCTTTACTAGCTGGTAAGCCTCTTGCATCGCTGACTTCTCCTCATCCAATAAGAGCGCATTTTCCGCATAACGATACGCAAGCTGGGCGTGCCGCATTGCCTCTTCCCGTAATTCCTCATCACCAAGGGATGCTAAAGTCTTAAAAGCCTTTTGAAGCCAAAGCCCAACCTCAATGGTCCCAGCTGCATCGCGAGAGATGGCATTGAAAGCATCATCCAGCATATCATGTATGGACAACTCGGGAACAAGAACACGATCAGCAATAATCTTCGCCTTGTCCTCATTTTGATCATCCCCAATCCATAACGCAAACAACCGAACAAAGGATTCAATGATATCAATTGCTGTTCCAGGATCATTTATCGCAGCTGATAGCGAACGACTGCCAATTTCAGAAAGGATGATCAGACCAAATCGAGGATCCTCATCCATTGCCCGATCATCATCAACCTTAAACGCACTCAGGATCCTTGAAGTATCCAATTCATCTGAAGAATTTGGACTTTTTTTCACATATGCGATGGGTATATCTGGTGTGACAAATTTCCCGGGTAACACAGCGATTTGAATCACCAGGTCATCCTCTTCGGCAGCCGCCTGTAAATTGAGAATATCAATTCGCTGCAAATAGCCAATAGCCTTTCCGAAAACGGAGTCTCCCTCCGGTTCACCAGATGCCTTGATCCCACCCATCGTGGGGTGAGCCTTTCGCCAAAGGAGCGCTTCCTTTGTCACAGCCTCAGCTTTATCAATGATATGACCCAGTCGCCCCAGCCGGGCAATGCGATCCAACCAGCGAATAAAGTTGATGATAATCACGGTAAAAACAATCACTGAAATCAGAAAAAGAAAAAACCTTCCCGCTTGCCCGTAGTAACCATTCTCTAGTGCCACCTTTGCAACCACACTGAAGATGAGCGCACCGATAAAGGATGAGAGCGTATTCTGGGAAACATCATCCGCGAGAATCAGTGGGAAAGAGCGGGGTGTTGCTGTGTTACTGGCTGATGAATAAGCTGTAAGCATCGAGCCAACCGCAAAGGTCGCCACACCAAGCATACTGCCCGATGTGATGCTGAGCATGGTATTCAACGATTCTAATTTCACCGATGGTACATTTTGAAGAAAAAGCACCTGGTCTGCCAATCTGGTAAGAAAAGCAAGGATAACAGATAAGATAGCAATTGCTAGCGGCTTAACCCATAAATACTCTCTCAATCGGTTATATAAGAAACGGATTCGTTCATACATAATTTTTCCCATCCAGTAAATTGAAGAAAAAAATTTGTGTTCTAAATTAATGATCGAATTATATCTAAGAAAACCATTCTTAACGAATGTCCTTTTGTTATTGGTGATATTTGATGCCGCTTCTCCCTTGTACAACCACAATGATTGCAAGGGATCTGGCGGTTTTTCTTATCTTATTTGAACAAGTTGGTCAGCACCTGCTAATCATCAGATAAAGTGTATATACAGATGCCGGTGATATATACGGGGTTTCCGTCAACATCTTCTTCGTAGAAACCGAAATCCTGCCTGATAGATTCCGCTTCAATGGTAACAATAATATTTAAGTCTTCATCTGAAAAACCATAGAAATTATCAATATTTCGGGGTGGAATAGGTCCATCACCGTCGATGTACAGCCCCTCTTCCGTAAATTCCCAGGTGAACTCTTCATAGGAATCCTCCGAATAACCATCGGAATAATCACACTGGATGTGATAATTATGGGTCCCCTGGTGAGCCTGTTCTTCAGGAGTCAGTGTTGGACTACTCGAGGATGAAGCATCCGTAGCTGTTGGAATGATCTCAATGGTTGTGGGCTGCTCCAGAACGATGCCCGGCGAACCTTCCCTGGCACCTTCGCCCAGGGGGATCGTGCGGATATACAAGACCTGATCCCCGCGGAAGCCAACATCCAACCCTTTCAGGTAAGCAATGGAAAGATTCTCCTCAAAGACCTCTTCCAATGATTCGAAGGCAAAGGTTTCTGATTGGCTGATGGCAATCAATTCACGCAACCCCATCTGCTGGTTGAATTCCCATGGGTAATAGATGCTGAATAAAATGGCGTCCCCGGGTGCGACCTCGAATTCTCTTTCGGCGTAAATCTCGCCATTGCGGAAGGTGACTTCATACCCCAACCGGTCATAATACCAGGTCTCCTGGCGCATCCCTTCAGTGAACTGGAGCAAGAAACGGTTGGGTTGACGACGCACACTAAGAACCTGCGCTTGTGCAGGGCTGAGCGGCACGGGCTCAAGCAGAGCCGGATCTTTGACGGTTGCATCATATGTGTCACCCTGCAAACCCGGCAAGCTCACTTCCTCTTCTATCGCGTCTTCTATTACCTGGCTCATTTCGCCATCATCGCTTCCCATTGATGTCAAGCTGCATGCCAATGAAGCAATCACCAGTATCAATATAGCCCAGATATATCTTTTATTCATCGCACTCCCTTACTGTATGGTCGCTGTACAATTGATTTCCGTTGTGGTGGTGACCCCTTCACTGCTGGTTTCTGAGAAGGAGGTCTGATAAATAAACCCGCTGGAAGTAAAGATAATGGTTGAAGGATAGTTATTTTGATAGGTATTCGGTCCAACTCTTGTAAAAGAACCTCCTTCAACACCAGCAGCACCCACAACACCATCAGCCGTGAATGTCCAGGAATAATTGGTGGACATCAAACTCTGCATTTCGGGGTCATTGCAAGAAATTGCATATTGATGTGACCCCTGGTTAAGCTGTTCTTCAGACGTCAGACTTAAGCCGCCTTCCCCCGGAGAGGGGTCCTCGGTCGGCACGTTCTCCTCGGTTGGCACAACCTCATCTTCTGGCTGTGTTTCCTGTTCGGGATCGCTTTCATCTTCCGAATCTGGCTCATCACCCTGGTCCCAGAAATCAGCCCCGGTTGCGGTGCCATCCCCAGCATCAGGATCTTCTGCAACCACCAGAGGATCAGATTCTGTCATAAAGATCTCCGCCATCAATTTTTCCGTTTGAGGTGCCTCACCCAAGAAGCCGTCACACCGTCCGATGGGTGTTGCTGTGCCTACGGAATTCACATAAACTGTCTCAGCAAAATTTGGATCATCCGGATGGGCACTGCTCAACCAGATGTGGGTCACCATCCTGTCATAATCCTTGATCCCATCCCCATCCGTATCCAAATCGGTCTGCCAGTGGGCACAAAATGTGTAATTGCCTTGTGGGAAACCCGTCGCGGTAACCTTGTTTTCCCCGGGGACAGTCAGGTTGAGACCGGGCGCTGAAATCGCCACGCCTTCAGGCGGGGCGTAATACTCAACCGAGACGGTTACATCACGGGCTCCATTATTGATAAATACAAGGGGTTTTGTTTGTCCCAGTTGTTCCAGGTAAGCTTCCTTTGAAAGCCCAGCACTGAAATCATAGGTCGTATCCTTGTCCTGCGATACCAGTTGATCTCCTCCATCCACCGTGGCTGCAACATAGCCATCCAATCCCTTTTCCAGATTTCCCGGGGTATCCTGTTTTAATCTCTGGTTGAGCATGTCAATGATCGCTTGTTCTGGCTCAAAACCACCAGAAAGAATATTCATGATGCGTTTGTGTAAAGCTGTTTCATCGACATTGAGTATCTTCGGATCGTTTGGATCCCGAACATATACGTTATCCCCAGGAACCAAGCTGAAAAACAGGGTGGATCTCGCCCTTCTCGGGTTATACCGATCATAGATTTTCTTATCAAGAGCTTTTAATATTGACGTTCTTTGTTGATTGAGTGTCTCAGACAGTTCAATCGTCATATCATAACCACGCTTATTTGCATAATACACATCAACAAGATCACGCAAATTGGCAAGATCAGCGATATCAAGCACCCCATCCATGCGTTCATCTGCAACAGCCATCAAGGCTAAAGTGATCAGGAAGTCCGGGGCTTCATCATCGCTTTGCGCTGAGGATTCCATCAAGGGAATACTCAGCAGGATCAGTAAGCTAAATATGATCAATCCAAGAATTGCATACTTCACTTTCATAATGTCTCTCCTTCTTTCACGAACGATGTGTCTCTGATGACAAAACGTTATTTTTGGAAACACATTTGTTCATATTCCTATTTTTCGCAGACAAACATCGGCCTAATAACACCATAAAAATTCAAAATGTGACCCTACCTGTTTTCTCCCCACAAAGCCAGGCCAATTTCTCAAATTATTATACACGAATTTTTATTACAACTATTTTTGTTAATGGATTAACCTCAGGTTTGAACATCTCACCAATTCATGCTTTTTCTGCTAAAATCATTAAACAAGATCAATCTTTTCTTTCAGTTTCTTGGAGTGATTCCTATGGCAATACTCATCAAAAAAGGTACCCTGATCACCGCCAGTGAGACTTTTAAGGCGGATATCCTGGTCGAAGGCGAGAAAATCAGCCTGATCGGACAGAGTCTGACGCACCCCAACGCGGAAATCATTGATGCTGAGGATAAATACATCTTGCCTGGGGGTGTGGACCCTCACGTTCACCTTGACTTGCCGATGTTTGATACAGTTTCATCAGATGATCACTACACAGGCGGTAAAGCAGCTGCCTTTGGCGGCACCACAACCGTCATCGATTTCGTCCCCCAGGAAGAGGGCACTTTGGGGAAGAATATCGAACGATGGCATGCCAAAGCCGACCCCAAAGCCAGCGTCGATTTCAGTTTTCACATGAACATCACCCGCTTTGACCAGGAAGTTGCCAGGGAGATCTTCACCCTGCCAGACCTGGGGATCACCAGCCTGAAGGTTTTCACAGCCTATAACAATCGACTGCGCCTTGCCGACGCTGAGATCTTCCGTGTGATGCGGGTGGCTCGTTCAGCCGGCATGCTCACCATGGTTCACGCCGAAAATGGCGATGTGATCGACATTCTTGTGGATGAAGCCCTGGCTGCCGGCAATACTTCCCCCTATTTCCATGCAAAAACACGCCCCGCTTGGGGTGCGGTTGAAGCCTCCTTGCGAGCCGCTGCCCTGGCAGCCCAGGCAGGGGATGCACCCCTCTACCTGGTTCACATTAACACGGCTGGTGAAGTGGATCAACTTGCTTATGCCCGGCAGCACGGTCTGAACATGATGGGTGAAACCTGCCCGCAATATCTCTTCTTTATCGAAGACGATCTTCGCCGTGAAGATGGTGCCAAATGGATCTGCTCGCCGCCCATGCGCACGGAAGGGGACAACCGGCGAATTTGGGAAGGTCTCGAAAACAGCATTATCCAAGTGATCTCCACCGATCACTGTCCCTTCTTCTATGATGGCACCACCCCGATCGAATATGAGGGTGAGATGGTCGCCATCCCTGGTAAGGAATTAGGGAAGGATGATTTTACAAAAATACCCAATGGTTTACCTGGCGTAGGCGACCGCTTACCCATCCTCTGGACGCAGGGCGTGGGCAACGGTCATATCACCCCCAATCAATTCGTCGCGATGCACTGCACCAATCCCGCCAAAATTTTCGGTCTGTACCCCCAAAAAGGTGCGCTTCTTCCTGGTTCGGATGCTGATATTGTTATTTGGGATCCCAATAAAGAACTTCGCTATGGGGTTGACGTTGCTCAGCATCGTACCGATTACAACTTGTATGAAGGTTGGCACCTGACAGGCTTTCCTGTGATGGTCTTCCTACGCGGAATTAAGATCGTTGACCATGGAAACTGGCTTGGCAAGCCTGGTATGGGCCAATATTTACACCGCCATGAGGGTGAGATCCTCTAAATCAGGAAATCATGATCCTTTTACTTCCTGTTGGGCTTCTCTTGGTGGTAGCTTTTACCATCTTCATCCTTAACCAGTTCCGTCCTAACTTTGGGACAAGCTGGTTAATCGCTTCAGTGGGGTCCATTCTTGCCTGGTTGGTCATCCTATTCCTCAGGTTGCGCCTACCAACGATCCTGGAAGTTCTTGATTGGTATCATGCTGAACTCAATCTCAAAGGCGCGCTTGGATTTGAGCTGGATTATCAGTCATGGCCGTATGTGCTGGCTTTGATCACCATCAATCTGGCTGTCATCCTCACCGATGCAGCAAGAACCCGCTATGACAGTACACCCCTTTCCTGGGCGTTCTCGTTGACAGCCACAGCTTTCGGGTTGCTCTCACTTCAGGCTGGTACGAGCCTGACGTTGATGATCATTTGGGTGGTTGTGGATGTACTTGAGTTGGTTTATTTACTTCATCTACCGGATATCGACCGATTTTTAGGGCGGCTGATCCTTGCCTATGGTGTGAGGACAGCATCGGTTTTATTGCTTTTCCTTGGAACAATTCAGGGATGGCAATCAAACGCTGTAGTTGACCTGGCTCAAATCCCCCAAAATGCAGCCTTCCTTTTCCTTTTAGCGGCAGGTTTTCGCCTGGGTACCTTCCCATTAAACTTACCCTTTCTCCAGGAACCTAATTTGCGGAGAGGTGTTGGAAATATTATTCGCCTGGTACCTGCTGCATCAGGTCTTGCCCTCCTGGCTCGCCTCCCGGCTGATCTCATTCCCCAAAACCTGGTTCCTCTGACGCCGTTTTTCCATATGCTGCTGGCAATCGCGGCTTTATATGCATCCCTTCGGTGGCTTACCGCAAAGGATGAAATTGAAGGGCGCCCATTCTGGTTGATCGCATGGTCCAGCCTGTCAACCGCATCGGTATTAAATGGCGCTTCATCCGCCAGCCTGGCATGGGGTTTGGCACTCCTCCTTCCAGGGAGCCTTTTGTTCCTCTATTATCCACGGATCCAGCGCATGAATTTTCTGCTCTATTTTGGACTGATCGGTCTGGTGGGAATCCCTTATACGCCGCTTGCAAGCGGCTGGGAAGGCTTGATGGCGAATGGTTTTAATTTTTGGACAATTATTTTTGTCCTGACACACACAATTATGGTCCTCGGCTACCTGAACCGAATTATTCAACCCGGTGGCGAAGCTGGTTCGTTGGAATCATGGGCGCGTTTAGTTTATCCGCTGGGCTTGATCATCATCATCCAGGCAATCGTGACCATTGGCCTGGTTGGTTGGCCTGGCTCACTGACACTCGGGACCTGGTGGTTAGCCTTAGCCAGCCTTTTATTGGTCAGCGCAGCCGTCATTCTAAGCATCAGGCTAGGTATCACCACACCCTATGCACATCTGCCAGCCAACAGCAATCTTTTAAAAGTACTTAATTGGCTTGCGCCACGCCTGGAACCCATCTTTCGCCTTGAATGGGTATACCGTATCATCTGGCAGATCAATCGTCTCTTAGGCTTCTTTCTCAAAAGCTTTTCAACCATCCTCGAGAGTGAGGGAGGCATCCTTTGGACGATTCTTTTGCTGGTTTTACTCATCACAATCTTAACGGGTGGAGTGATCAACTAATATGCAATCTTTTTCTTTGGCAGCATTCATTGTGATCGTCATTACAGCAATGGTGATCCTCATATTTCGCGATTGGCGAATTAATGCCATTGCACTGGCCATCCAATACCTGGCTGCATTTGTTCTGGTCAACCTTTCCTGGCCGATCACCATCGCCATCATCAAATTAATCGTCGGATGGATGGCCACGACGGCAATCGGACTCACATGTTTGCGTCAGATGAGTACCGAACAAACCACAGAATCCACTTCCAGCCTGTTTTTTCGGGGATTGTCAGGCGTTTTAATGATCTTAATTATTTTTGTTCTGGCGCCAGAACTTCAAGAAAAGGTCTTCCCTAGTTTGGACCTGTTGATCGTCCAGGGGGGATTGATGCTGTTTGGAATGGCGCTGATGCAGCTCGGCACCAATTCCGAGCCTTATTTGGTCATTATCAGCCTGCTCAGCCTCCTTTCTGGATTTGAGATCATTCAGGCAGGACTGGAACGCTCAACCTTGTTGACGGGCTTGCTGGCAATTGTCAATTTAGGCTTGGCGCTGGTCGGCGTTTATTTCATCACGAAGAACGCTGAATATGAACCCGAGGCAACCACAGACGAGGAGTCACCGCAATGACATTGGCCACACCTTATCTGTGGGTGTTTTTCCCGATCCTTATGGCTGTGCTTTCCGGCATATTTCACAAACGGGAATTATTGAGCATCCTTCTTGCCAGCCTATCCTCTTTTGCTCTGGCACTTTTAGCTGCCTTTTTCCCCGAAGATCTGACGCTTGAAATTGGACCCCTTGTTTTGGAATTCAATGAAACTATGACGATCCTGGGACGACAGTTATCAGTGGTCTACGAGATATTTCCCTTCATCGCCTTAATTTATGGGATGACTGGGCTTTGGGCACTTAGCAGCGGTTTTCCAAACACACCCGTAACATTCCGCCCCATCAGCCTGGTTATCACAGCCCTGTTCACAGCGGCAATGGGGGTTGAACCCTTTCTTTATGCAGCCCTGTTGATCCAAACGGCTGTGCTTGCATCGATCCCTATCCTCTCACAGCCCGGTAAATTATCAGATAAAGGTGTTCTGCGATTTTTGACATTGGAAACACTTGCTATGCCTTTGATCTTATTGGCCGGCTGGCTGCTTTCTGGTGTTGAAACCCTGCCTACTGAAAGTCCATTGATCCCCCAAATATCGGTCGTGCTTGGGCTTGGTTTTGCCATCTGGTTATGTGTATTCCCGTTTCACAGCTGGGTGCCCATGGTCAGCAGACACAGCGCTCCCAATGTGTTCGCTTATTTAATGTTCATCGCACCCACAACGATCCTGGTTTTTAGTTTGAATTTTATTGATCGCTACGCCTTTCTCAGATCGCTGCCTAATTTAGAACAGACCCTGCGTTTTTTTGGTACCTGGATGATTGTCTTCGGTGGTTTATGGGCTGCATTTCAGGATAATCTCAAGCGCGTTTTTGGATTTTTAGTATTACTCGAGACGGGCGTTTCCCTCCTGGCGATCAGTTCCTTTCAAAACGGCGGTTTGAACTGGATGATGATGCTCATTCCTGCGCGCGCTTTGGGATTCTGGTTGGTGGGGTTTGCATTAACCGCATTGGAGAATCGAAATGGTGAGCTTGACTTAGATGCAATAAAAGGGGTTGCCCGTCGCTACCCGTTTCTGTCCAGCGGCGTGCTGATTGGGTTACTCAGTATTGCAGGATTACCCCTCCTGGCGTCATTTCCAATCAAAAGCATTTTACTTTCCACAACCTTTGCTGCAAGTACAATGCTTGGCACCTGGAGTTTTATCGGTAATATCGGTTTATTCCTTTCGACACTCCGGATTCTGGCCGCAATGATCACGCCTGATGAAGAACACCTTTCTGAAAAATGGAAAATCATGGAAAAACCGTTAGAATATGTTCCCATCCTGATCCTTACGGTCATTCTTATCATCCTTGGGTTATTTCCACATGTCTTCCTGGAATGGATCACCGCTACCTTGACCACCTTTACACAATTGCAGTAGACTCCCCAATACCCAAAACAACCCCATCATGGGCAAATTTGAGTCATATTGTGTATAATTCTTTGAACAAGATCAAAAACGCAACCTCAAAATGGAATGAGGTTTTTAAACCCCGAAAAAGATAGGCGCAACCGATGGAAAACTCACTTGACCTAGAACAACTAATGAAACGTTTGGAATGGCTGGATAATGAGAGACGCAATGACAAAACAGCGATTGCTGCTCTGCAAAGCAAACTTGAGACGTATACAACAGAAAACACCGATCTCCGGACACGTTTGAACGATCTCGAAAGCGAAGTTACCCGTCTAAACACCCTGATGACACGGCTTGAGCAATTCGAGCAGGACATCACCAGCATTCGTACGGAAACCGGCCAACAAATCGAGGATTTTAAGGGATCCCTTCAGGAAAAACACATCCAAACCAATCGCAATCAACAGGAAATTATCACTGTCAACCAGGATGTCATTACCCTGAGAAAAAGGATCCAGGCTATTGAGGAATTGAATATCCAGAAGGCCTTCGAATCGCAAAGAGAGGAAGATCACCGTCTTGCCAGGTTGAACGAAGAGCTTAAAGCCGAGGTCAGTGAGATCTCTCACATCGATGAAGACTACAAACGTTCCTTTCGCATGATTGAAGAAAACCTTCGCCAGGACACCAAACGGATCACGGATATCCAGGGAGAGATCACATCTCTGCGGAAACGCAATGATGAAACCCGTGCAAAACAGGATTTGGTCGGCGAGATGCTGCGAAAACTTGATACACGAATTAAAGGTCTCCTGGATGCAGAATCCGAAAGACGGGAAACCCAAACCGGTTTCATTGAAAAGATGAGCGTTTCCCAGGTTGAACAAGATCGAGTTTTCAGACAATGGGGTGAACGGTTTGAAAAGATGGAACAATTTGCGTCCGGTCTGGAAGAGGGCATCACCGACCTTGAAAATACCCACCGATCCGTAAAAAAATCACAGGCAGCATTGGATGAAATCACACAACGTTTTGAACGCCGCATCAATGAGATCACGGAGGTTCAACGACTCAACGAAGACCGTTTCCGTCAGGAATGGACAACCTTCAAATCCGATGACCAAAAACGCTGGTCCAATTACATCATTTCGCAGGACGAGCAGCATCGAGAAATGAACCAGGCGCTTGACAACCTGGCCCAAACGGTCACAAGTATGCGTGAACAGGTGGAAGCCATCCAGGATCACATCCAGCAGATCGGCAAAGCTGATCTTAAGCATATGCAATCACTGCTGTCAGCACTCCATGATTCGCTTGATAATTACAACACGATCGTCAAAGAATAATGATTAACAGGATGGTCTAAGTGCAAGTTATCGGTACCGCAGGACACGTTGACCATGGTAAATCCACGCTGATCCAGCGTCTGACGGGGATCAATCCCGACCGACTGAAGCAAGAACAGGATCGGGAAATGACCATTGAACTGGGCTTCGCCTGGCTTGACCTACCCAACGGAGAAGAGGTGGGAATCGTTGACGTGCCGGGACATCGAGATTTCATTGAAAATATGCTATCGGGGATTGGTGGGATTGACGCCGCCCTTTTTGTGGTTGCTGCCGATGAGGGAGTCATGCCCCAAACACGGGAACACCTTGCCATCCTGGACTTACTGCAGGTGCCGGCAGGCGTGATCGCCCTTACGAAAATTGATCTGGTTCGAGAGACCGAATGGCTTGACCTGGTTGAAGAGGATCTTCGCGAGACAGTAAAAGGCACCGTTCTGGCGCAAGCTCCCATCGTGCGCGTCAGTGCACGTAACGGCAAAGGGATGGATGCGCTGATCCTGGCACTGCAGGATATCCTCGCCCAACATCCCCACCGCCCCGATCTGGGACGCCCTCGCCTGCCTGTTGACCGGGTGTTCACGATGCCTGGCTTCGGGACCGTCGTCACAGGCACCTTGCTGGATGGACACCTTGCTGTTGGCGATGCCGTGGAAATCCTTCCGCCGGGAATTCAAGGACGCATCCGGGGTTTACAAACCCACAAACAAACCGAGAACAAGGCATTACCCGGCAGCCGAACAGCAGTTAATATCTCCGGCGTCCGCACCGGGCAGATCCAGCGTGGGCATGTTGTAGCCCATCCCGGAACATACGAACCCTCAAAGATGATCGATGTTTGGGCTAGGCTTTTGCCAGATGCCGATACCCCCCTTAAACACAACACTGAGGTGAAATTATTTGTCGGTGCAGCAGAAGTTATGGCTCGGGCACGTGTTTTAGGGATGGCTGAATTGGCGCCAGGCAGGGATGGTTTCTTACAGTTGATGCTGGAGGATCCAATCGTCGTACGCCGGCAGGATCGCTTCATTATCCGCCGCCCTTCCCCATCCGCCACCATCGGAGGTGGACAGGTTGTTGATGCACATCCCAAGAGCCGCCACAAACGTTTCAATCCTCAACGCTTGGATGAATTGGAAAAGCTTCTCGTCGGGACACCTGAAGAAATTTTAGCTCAGACAGCAGAAAAGCTAGGAGCAGCCTCTTTGGACCAAATCATTTCGTCATCCGGATTAGAAGCTGAACCCGCAAACAGCGCTGCTGAAAGCCTTCTGAGCCAGGGACAGCTGGTCGCCTTGAGAGGTAAACAACTGGTATTAAATACGGGTTCAGTCCAGCGAATTCAACAAAATATTGAAGAAGCACTGACAGCATTTCACAAGCAGTATCCCTTACGCCCCGGCATGCCCAAAGAAAGGCTGAAATCTCAGCTCGGACTGGGTAATGAGGTCTTTGACGCACTCCTGCGCCGCATGGCGGAGGAGAAAATCCTGGTTGAAACCGGGGCACTGGTGCAATTAAATCAATTCGAGGTAACCTTCACAGAGGAACAAAAAAGTCAGATTAAGAACCTTTTGCAAGAATTTGGCGCTCAACCTTACAGCCCTCCTTCTGTCAAAAAATGTGAAGACGCAATTGGCGCTGAATTGCTAACAGCTATGATCGAAACCGGCCACCTGGTGCAGCTTGGTGAGGATGTTTTATTCACCTCCGAAACATACCAGGAAATGCGTGCGGCTGTCATCGCCCACATTGAAACACAGGGGAGCATCACGCTGGCAGAACTGCGAGACAAATTCAATACCAGCCGAAAATATGCTGTTTCCGTTTTAGAGCATCTGGACCAGACCGGCGTGACCATTCGACGTGGGGATCTGCGCGAATTGCGACGCAGGTAATATCATCGATCAAGATCACATGGGGACATCAGTAAGGGGGATGCATGTGTCAGCCCCTGCTTGCGGACTCAACACTAAAGTACGAATATTGAATTTACGGTACAATAATCTCACACTCACCAAAAATCTATCCTAAGGAGAGAATTGACAAATGAAATGGAAAATTTTACTTACGGATGGTCTATCTGCTATATCAGACCAGGCGCTGCTTGCTTCTGCTGATCTGGCTGATAAAAAGGGCATCTCGGCAGAAGATCTGCTGACGATCGTTGGCGATTATGAAGGGGTTATTGTCCGCAGCCGAACCAAAATCACCGAGGAAGTTATTGCGGCTGCACCAAAACTGAAGGTGGTCGGGCGTATGGGTGTCGGTGTAGACAATATTGACCTGAAAGCTGCTGAAAAACACGGTGTCACCGTCGTAAATGCCCCGGTTGCCACCACCATTTCCGTGGCAGAGCTTACCCTCGGATTAATGTTAAGTCTGATCCGCGAGATTCCCAAGGCAAACGCCGGCATGAAGTCGGGAGAATGGTTGAAAAAGGAACTGGTTGGCACGGAGCTGTATCAAAAAACACTCGGCATCATCGGCTTTGGCAACATTGCAAAGGCAGTTTGCCAGCGAGCACTGGCTTTTGATATGAAAGTTGTCACCTTTGGATCTTCCAAGCCGGCAGACGAGATTCGATCCTTTGGGGCAGAGCCTGTCAGTTTTGAAGAACTGCTCAAACAATCCGACCTGATCACCATGCACATCCCCCATGTAGAAGGTACGCATTACTTGCTGAACGAGGCGGCGTTCCAGCAGATGAAGGATGGCGTTTACATCATCTGTCCTGCCCGCGGGGGTGTGATTGATGAAAATGCACTCTTAAACGCACTTGAAACCGGGAAAGTCGCTGGTGCGGCTCTGGACGTCTTCGAAAAGGAACCCCCTGGTGCCACCTCATTGTTATCGCATCCGCGGGTGATCGCCACCCCGCACATTGGAGCGCAGACCAAAGAAGCCCAATTACGGGCCGGGCACGATATCCTATCAGAAGTGGTTGCTGCATTGGATGAAAAACCGCTCCGCTGGAAAATTGTCTGATCAGAAATTCATAAGATATAAAGGAATAAATAATGTCTGAAAATAAAGCCTATTCTCCCAAAATGCAACAACTGCTCGAGTTCGTAGCCGAACTTGAAGATCTGAGGAATATTGAAGCCGTCCTTGGATGGGATCAGCAAGTGCACATGCCGCCAGGCGGCGCAGAAGAACGCGGGCTGCAGTCCGCTGCACTGGGGCGCATTATGCATGAAAAATTGACCTCCGGAGAGGGAGGACAATTGATCGCTGACCTGGAAGCGGAAGTAGGTGATCTTACTGCAGAAACGGATGAAGCCCGTATGGTCAAGGTTGCCAAACGCGCCTATGAAAAACAGACCAAAGTGCCCCTTCCCCTGTTGATCGAAAATATTAAAACCACATCGATGGCACATTCAGCCTGGGTGAAAGCCAGAGCGCAATCCGATTTCTCGATCTTTCAACCGTATCTTGAGAAAATTGTGGACCTGCGCAAACAATACGCAGATCTCTTCAAACCCTATGATCATATTTATGACCCCTTGCTGGACGATTATGAACCCGGGATGAAAACCGCTGAAGTGAAGGAGATCTTCAATAAACTTCGCCCACAGCAAGTCGAACTCCTCAAGGCCATTGCCGAAAAGGAACCACCCGATAACAGTTTCCTGAAAAAGCATTACAAGGAAGAGCTTCAAGAGAAATTCGGACGCTATGTGATCACCCGCTTTGGTTATGATTGGGAGCGCGGGCGATTGGATGTGACCGAACATCCCTTCACCACCTCCTTTGGGCAGGGTGATGTGCGCATCACCACACGCTACCTGAAAGATGACGGTGGTTCAGCCCTCTTCAGCACGATGCACGAATCCGGGCATGCGATGTATAGCCAGGGCATTCCCAAGAAATATCGTCGCCATCCCCTGAGTGGAGCAGCCTCGCTTGCCATCCATGAATCCCAATCACGTTTATGGGAAAACTTAGTCGGTCGGAGCAAGGAATTCTGGTCCTTCTTCTATCCCTCCTTGCAGATGCTCTTCCCTGAGCACCTGGGAAATATCAGCCAGGATACTTTCTACCGTGGAATTAACAAAGTCGAACCTTCCCTCATCCGCGTTGAAGCCGATGAAGCCACCTACAACCTCCATATTATGCTCCGACTTGAGATTGAAATTGGGTTGATGGAAGGCACCATTGAGGTGAAGGATCTGCCTGAGATCTGGAACACCAGGATGGAAGAATACCTGGGGATCAGGCCGCCCGATGATGCTCAGGGTGTATTGCAGGACGTGCATTGGTCGGGTGGAATGATCGGTTACTTCCCCACCTACGCCCTCGGCAACCTGTCTTCGGTCCAGCTATGGGATAAGATGTTGGAAGAGCACCCCAATATTCCTGATGAGATCGCCCAGGGCAAGTTTGATACGATCCTGGGTTGGATGCGGGAGAAGGTTCACCAGTATGGCAGCAAGTTCGAACCCCAGGAAATCATGCTCAAAGCCACCGGCAGTAAGATCACGCCCGAACCCTATATGAAGTATCTCACGACCAAGTATGGCGAGATCTACGATCTGTAAATCTCATTGATTCCCATACCATCTAAATAGCTGTCCTTGAGTTGCATTAAGGACAGCTTTTTTATATTAATCAGCACGGGGTTAATGGATCTTGTTCAAGATTAAGTGGATGTGTTCCTGTATAATAAGCCTATGTCCAGAACACGCCGGTTATTCCTCCTCCTGTGCCTGATGTTCGCACTGGGCTTGCTTCAGCCGACCGCCATCAGCGCGCTCGAATCCCCACCTCTGACGATCCTGACCCCGGGCGAAGGCTCCGAGTTTACTTCCCCGATCGCTCTGTCTGCCGATGTGCAGCCCAACCCGGGCGGACTGATCCGGATTGCCCTCGTCAACCGGCAAGGGCAGGAGATCTCACGTAAGCTGCTGCGTATTGATCGTGAAAAGGGATTCAAAGGCACCGCTTTCACAACGGAACTGCCCTTTGAAATCCCCACCGACCAAAGCACAGCCCTGTTGACCCTCGCAGCCCTGGACGAAACTTATCAGACCACAACCATCCGCTCGATTGAAGTGCTGTTAAAATCGGATGGCAATTCTTCCATCCAACCAAAAACCAATTCAGAACCCTGGCTAAGGCTGCATTACCCACAACCCTCGGAAACCATCGAGGGCGGTACCCTCCTGATTGTGGGCTCGGTTACGCCGCAAAGTGAGAACCCGATCATCATTGAGTTGATCACGGGGGAGAATCGCGTTGTTGGTTCAGCCCAGTTAGCCGTGGAGAGCCCCATCCAGTCCAAACCCTTTGAAATCACGCTCAAATACAATGTTGAGGCACCAAAAGAGGAAGTACACCTGGTCGTTCGACAAATGCTCAATCCGTACGGAACCACGATAAACTTAGACAGCCTGTTGATTAACTTAATGCCCTGAATGGATAGCATTAAATTCGTCCCTCCACTATCTCATCAGTAATCGCCAATCAAAATGAAACAAGAATGCATTGGAGTCTGGCAAGAGCTTCGCCCTTACTTTTGCTTTCTGATGGCAGGTAACCATTGAGCAACGATGAATCGATCAAGTGCCAATAACTGAATCTTTTGAATCATACACTATCAAGGATGCCGCTTGCTGAAGTAAGGCATGTTCAATTTCAGATCTTAAGAGTGTGAATAATTTATTTCTTTGTAATTAAATAATAAAAAAATTACGATAAACATGTCCTTACCAGCTCTAATGCGGTAGGCTCATCAACGATCAGCTCTTTGATATATTGCCCTTTCAAAGCAGCAAATAATCCCTTGACCTTTGCCAACCCTGATACAACGCAAATACTATGTTTATCTCTAAAAAAACTTAATTCAGGTCCACTGGCTCTTTCATTGAGTGGAATGTTTTTATAATCCCCATTCGACTTAAAAAATACGGTAGCTATATCACCCACGACATCTAATTTTTCTAATTCCAAATATTCTTTTCTCCCTAAATATCCATCTGAATGTACATGACTTGGAATACCAGAGTTTACTGCACCGATACTAAACAATAGTATATCTGCTTTGTTTTGAATGCTTAATATACTTTTTATACTTCTTTCTTGCCAAAGCAATTTTTTTGTTTCAGCGCTATCAAAAAAAGTCGGCAATGGAAAATGATACGCATGAGCCTGATAATTGTTAGAGAATATTTTAATTATCTCACTTGCATACTCGATACCCATTGTACGTGTATTTCCTGCACCATTGAGTTGAACGATCCTCGAATTATTTGTAGTCTTCTTCAACAAATAATTAGAAATAGCACTTATTGTTGTTCCCCATGCAATGCCAAGTGTCATATTTGAATCGAAGAGTGTATTAAGATGAATCGCGGCGTATTGCGCGACCCTTTGCAACCATTCGTGTTCACCATCTGACCCATGAACTGGAATGACATGAATTTTTTTAAGTGAAAACCGATCAAGAATCTCTTTTTCAATACGACTAGGTTCTTCATTAGGGTCAATGATATGAATATTTACAAGACCTTCATCTTTGGCGAAACTCAATAAACGTGACACCGTTGACCGCGAAACATTCATTTCATTTGCAATGTGTTCGGTTTTCATATTTCGAACATAATACTTGTGAGCAACTTGGAAAGCACTATTCAACTTATCCTGGTGATTCATCTTTTTTCTCCATCATTAATACATATTCGTGAGAATATAAATCCTAAATTCACATATGTAATTTTCTGATGTATCCTACCACTTCAAATCCATCGCATATTTATTAAATATAAATATTCATGCATTTTTTGAGTAAATTTATTTTACATAACTCATTATCATTAATTATAATGCACGTTCGTTCATCTTCTTGAAATGTTTTGCAGTATTTTTGTATTTCTGAAACAAGTTTTCAGAAAACATGTTGCATAATGCGGAAAAATAATATTTTCTAAAAGGCTTCCAATCATTTGGAAAAGTTGTTTTCATATCATATTAGGATTCATCTAATACATTTGATGCTTCTAATATATTGGGAGCTAAAGCAGGGAAGAGTCCTAATTCCCAGAATAAATCCAATATTGTATAACGCTTTCGATAATGTGATCCATAAAGGAGTGCTTGAATAGCATTTTGTTTTGTCCGCTTTATTCCTGATAATTTTGTTATAGCGCCTGACGCTTCCATTGCTTGTCGAATATCATCAGCTGGCATAAGAAACGGATCGAGCAAATCCCAGATTTCATTCCATTTTTCAATTATTTTTTCGAGGTAATTCCGGTATTCATTGTCTGGAATTCGTTTCTTAGCCACAACTGAATCGAATATTTCGCCATACCCCCCAAATATCTGTTTGTGATCATTTTGAATTGAAGATAAAGAAAATCTACGTGATTCGATATCATCCAGTTGAAAATCCGTTGGATTCATCCTCCGAAGCATGTCATATGCTGTACTCATAATAATCGTGCCAATACCAACTTGCGTACCGTGAAGGTTTTTTGGTATATCATATAATTTATGCTGAAAATCAAAAAAATGTGAAATGATATGTTCTGAACCAGAAGAGGGTGAGGTTTCGCCATCAAGAATTGCCATTGAATATCCGGACAGGAGCAAAGCATCACTGAGTGATTTCATAGCACCTTTATCGTTTTTAGCTATAAGATCTATTTGTGCCAAATATCTATCCTGACAAGATATCATCATCTGGAATGGTACTGAGCAAAAGTAGGTTTCACGCAATAGTTTAGATAACATCCAATCGGCATTACACACATTTCGTGCTAACAAATCACCGATCCCGGCACAAGTCATTTCATAAGGTGCAGATGCCATCAAATCAGAATCTAGCAGAACCGCTGATGCAGGATCCAACATGATACTGGATTTAATATTTTTTTCAGACATGGTCGCTGAAATTGAAGTGTAAGCGTTCATGGATGCAGCAGTTCCCATGATGATAAAGGGTAATTTTCTTTTAGTGGCAATCCATTTTGTTAAATCACAGACAACCCCTGAGCCTACACCAATTAATAGATTAATTCCCTTTGGCAATTCTGCAACAGCCTTATCACCAATATCAACAGAAGAATCCAATAAAACCCCATGATCACCTAAAGGGCATCTGACAAAGGAGAACCCAAGTTTATTAAAGGAGGGAAAAAATATCTCCTCCAATTTACCTTCTATGTGACGGTCATAAATAATACCAATTTTTGGTGGGACCTTTTCCAAAACCGTTTCCACAATCACAGGCAATTTGAAAATTAGATTTTCACCCGAACAGGCTATCTTTATTGGAATTTTATGTTTTTTTCCACATTCCGGACAATAAAAAATCGTGTTTGCCAACTGTGAGGGATCTAAAGCTAAATAATCATTTAAAGTAAAAATTTTTTGCATCAATTTCCTTTCTAATATTCATCAAGAAATATCAATATTTCTCTTAGTGGTAGTTTACGATAAATTTAGATTTTTCATGGATCTTCTTTGTTTACTAATCTAGCACTTCTATAGCTTTTCGCTCTATATCCAGGCCTGCTCTATAACGCGCCATAAATGTTTCAAATCCTGACATATCGAATGGATCAGGGGCCATTGTTACAGATTTTTTTCCGGCAAACACTTTGCGACCAAGAAAGTTATCAAATGTTTCTTCAATTGAGTCACGATTTAAATATGCAGCCAGCAACGCCATTCCCCAAGCCCCTCCTTCACCAGCAGTCTCCAATACTGATACAGGGACTTTTAATGCCGCAGCCATAATTCTTTGGCCGACTTCTTTTGTTTTGAAGAAACCCCCATGCCCAAATATACGATCAATTTTTACTTTTTCTTCTTCTAGAAGAACACTCAAACCAATCGTTAATGCCCCCAATGCAGAAAATAAGTTTGCCCTCATAAAGTTCGCAAGTGTAAATGAACTTCCAGACAATCGAACGAATAATGGACGCCCTTCTTCCAGGTGTAAAAGATGTTCTCCCGAGACATAATTATAGGCGAGCAGTCCGCCCCCATCACGATCACCCTTAAGGGCTTGCTCATAAAGCATTGTAAATAACCTGGTTTGATCAACATCAACCCCGAGTAATTTGGAAAATTCATGAAATAGATTCACCCATGCATTAAGATCTGACGTGCAATTATTGCTGTGAATCATCGCAACCGGTTTCCCGTTGGGCGAAGTGAGAACATCAATTTCCGGGTATGGTTTTGACAAAGGCTTTTCTAAAACAGCCATAAGAAAAACCGATGTTCCAGCGGATACGTTGCCAGAGCGCTCTGAAACGCTATTCGTTGCAATCATACCCGTAATTGCATCCCCTTCTGGGGGGCAGAGTGGGATGCCAGCCTGCAATTGCCCTGTGGGATCGAGCAGTCTTGCCCCCTCTTGAGAAAGAGTGCCTGCATTTTCCCCGACTTGAATCACACTGGGCAAAATATTCTGCAGTTTCCAGGGAATGTTCCTTTCATGAAGGAGTGAATTGAAAAGCCCAATCAAACCTTCGTCATAATCCTTTGTCTCACTGTCAATAGGCAAGATTCCAGAAGCTTCACCGATTCCCAGCACTTTTTGGCCAGTTAGCTTCCAGTGAACGTAGCCAGCTAGAGTAGTCAGAAAATTGATCTGCTTAATATGTGGTTCTTCATTTAACATTGCTTGATAAAGGTGAGCAATGGTCCACCGCTGGGGAATAGTGAAACTGAATAATTTTGTTAAACGATTAGAAGCTTCCTCTGTCATGATATTTCGCCAGGTGCGAAAAGGGACAAGCAGATTGTCTTCTTTGTCAAAAGGCATATAACCATGCATCATTGCACTGAAGCCTATTGCGCCAATATTTCTCAATTGGATATCATACTTATTACGCACATCTTGATAGAGGTTTTTGTAGCTATCTTGTAAACCGCCCCAAATATCCTCCAATGTATAGGTCCAGACGCCATTTTCATATCGGTTTTCCCATCTGTGGCTTCCGGATGCAACAGGCAGAAATTCCTTGTTTATCAGTACAGCTTTTATTCGTGTTGTTCCAAACTCAACACCAAGGGCTGTTTTTCCATCAATGATTTCCTTTTTGATATCTTCTTGATTCATGATTTCCTTTTTGATATCTTCTTGATTCATGATTTCCTTTTTTTTATTTGATTAGAACACGACCATTGATTGATGTCGGAAATAACTTTGTTGATGGCGCTTGGCAACAGCTACTCAATAAATGATAAAAATCTCGTAATAAATTTTCCAACTTGCGCTCTATCAAAGGGAATTAGAAACTTCACTCGCTATAGAAAACGGATACATCACATATTGAAGTCAAAGGTTGTTTGACGATAATACGATCCGGTGAGTAACCATTGTTACTTACCGGATCGTTCTTTTTCCATTTGCTCTACCCCAACAATTATCATACAGCCCAAATTTTGTTTTGTTACAACCTCACTTGGTAATTAATTAGAGGCTGAAAGAGTTTTGGCAGATTGTAAGAGCGGTAAGGATAAATGCTGTTACGAAAGCTGCAAGATATGTATTCTTCGTCTTTCTGTAAATTCCGGTGCTGACAAGGCTTGCTACCATGAAGTTAGGAATAAGTTGGTAGGAAGTGCCCAATGTAACAGACCAAAGATCATTCTTTGGATAGAGTGTGGTGTGTCCGGTAATTCTCAAAGTAATGTAGAAAATAAAAATCACAAGAGCTACACCACCGATTGCCACTGCCATAGGAACGAGATACTGCTTGAGAATACCAACCTTTGTTTCTGTACTTCCGGAGTAAGCGAATGTGGTATTGACCATAGTAAGAATCAATGCAGAAATAGTGAAGAAAAGGAAGTAGATTGGGAAATACTCAAGTCTGAGTGCGGGAATGGGCTTGATAGCGAATAACCAGTAACCAAATTCGATAGGAACAATTTGATAAATCAGGTTTACAAGAACATAACCGATTCCAACAACAATAAGAGCTAAAAGCAGTGACTTAAGTACGAAAGAAAGCTCCCACTTGGCTTCAGAATTAGATGTAGAGATACCGTAAGTGACCATATTGCCGTCGTTCTTTTTGCCGCTGACAAAATGCCAGATAATAAATGCAACCAGAATAAGGAGACCGGATGCGGCAACCCAATTAGCAAAGGCAGTTGCCCATCTGAACGGCATAATCGCATTTATTTTGGTATTAAGTCCAATTGCATAGTAAATTGTTAATGGCAGAATACCTGCAATAATAAGCGCAAGAGTCTTGTGTCCCTTAGAAACGCTGATGACAGGACGAGATTCTGTGGTGCTGAGATTTGCAAAATACTTTGTATCCAAAAGACAGAGTGCGAGAGCAACGAGGAACAGCTCAAAGCCGATAACGCCAATGATAGATACTATTTCTTTCACCCAGAATACCTGATTGTCGTACGGAAGATCATTGACCTGACCAACGGAGAGATCTACAAACTGAAGCATCTTTTCTATTGCATCGGCACTGATGAGGTTACCGGAATGGGTTGCATTAGTAGTATATATTATTCTTGCGTTATTTTCTTCAAATGAACCGTAGATCTGGTTTGCAACAACAGGGCCATTAGAACCAACTGAATTAATCACGAAGTCTGTTTCAAGCAATTCTGTGGCCTTGTCCACGCCCATAATAGCGGTAATCCATTCATCATATCCACTTACAATGTAGGACATATTGAAATGAAGGTCTTCCGGATTGAGGGATTGAAGTCTCATTGCAAAGCCGCCGGATGCAATAACCATTGCGCCCTTAACTTCATCCTGATTTGCAAAAGCTGTGTTAAAGGCATTAGTACCACCCGCAGAGTGTCCTAAAATTGCAATTTGGTTATCCGCAACGAAATCAGAAATTTTCAAGTATGCAAGAGCACGGGAGACGCCGCCATCGTTTTCAAGTCCCTGCAGAGGATTGCCGTTGGCATCAACCATCTTAGTAGAAATATCTGTCGGAGTGTAGTCAGACCAGCCACTGCCATTAGTGTCCACTGCCAAAACCACATAACCTCGGCGAGCCAATTCCAAAGTGACATTGCTCATCATGTGTAAATAGCCATTACCGCCATGAACGGTAATAACCGCCGGGGCAGGATTTGCCATGTTAACATCTTTGGGTTTATAAAGGACACCATGAAGAAGATTGCCTTGCTGATCAGGGAAATATACATAAGATACTTTAACCTTTCCCCAGCTTGAATAAAGGCCATAAAGAACTATTGTGCTTAAAAGAATGACAACCATTGCGATAATTAATAATCTTGTGTGCTTTTTCATTGATTGATCTCCTCTCAAATTTTATTTTCTATACAATGCCGCAATCTCTGTGAAAATTACTGATAGACGTCTCTTTGTCACACAGATTTTTAACGGTATAAAACCCTGAAAGCGGCTATACATAATGGTTCAGAAAATTCATCACTTTATTTTAATAAATCCTATATACCACCTCCTATCCTAAAATCGTATTGGCTATAAAAGTTGGGTGAATTGACCTCCTTTCACGACTAGCTTGATTATTGCCACCGCAGATCTGGGTGACTGTGGAGACAGATTCTGATGATGGTTGTGCCTTCTTGCGCATATGTCCATCTATATGTTAAATAATATTTCACACAGTGTCAATTGCTTTGCACATATGTGCAGATGAATTATAAGATTCGAGAATATTCGTAGGTAATCCTTGCAAGGCAAAGTAAAAATGTCTAAAGTATAGTGAATTAGAAATGTGTTATTGGAGGAACATAGGACATAAAAAAAGAAGGACACTAACACTTATCATCTAAGAAGGCACACGTAGCCTAATCACAAGGATGGCATCGAAAGGATCGCCCAATGTGAAGGAGAAACGCGGATAGGCGTCAGCAAGAGGTACTTTTGGAGATTATTAGGTGATTTACGAGAAGGGGGCATGAAACGCCCATTTCAAGGCGTCGAGAGAACCCAGCGATAAGCGGATGGCGATTAGGTTGACTTCAAATACATTGTATGTCAACCAAAACGCAATCTTGTATCATCCAATAAAACCCTTCAATGGAGATCCACCTCTGATCACCCTTGATATCAATATGGCAACCACTTTAATAATGGACCCATTCATGTCTCAAATTAGGACATTGCTGCTTAGCCTCACTATAGACATTTTACCTTTGCCTTGCAAAGATCACCTGCGAATATTATTGAATCGATTAATTATTCTGCACATTTGTGCAAAGGAATTGACACAGTGTGAAAAATTTTATAACATATAAATGTGTCTATGCGCAAGAAAGCATAACCATCATCAGAATGTGTCTCCAGAGTTACCCCGATCTGCGATGGTCATTATCAAGCTAACCGTGAAAGGAGGTCAATTCACCCAATTTTAAGTTATCTATTTTAGTTTTAATCCATCACTATTTATATTCCAAAAAGGAGAAAATCATGAAAGAAAATTCGAAGAAAGAGTGGAGACTTCTTGCCCTTGCACTTTTACTTATGCTTGGTGGAAGCCTGCTTGCAAACGCAATCCAAACTGTTGGCGGCTCTGTCGATGTCAAGGATGTCAGATGGGTAGATTCGTATGGTACATTATTGAGTGCTTTCCTTTTTATCCCGGAGGGTGTAAGTGTTGAAAACCCTGCGCCTGCTATTGTTACGATCGGGGGAGGCGATACCAATAGAGAAGCTCTTTCCAACTGGTCATTGGAGTTGGCGCGACGCGGTTATGTTGTGTTGGGTTTTAACAAACAAGGGGAAGGCTATTCAGAGGGTTTCGGATTTGATTTTGCGAAAGGTTATGGTGGACCAGAAGCTTTACGCTATTTGCATTCCCTCGACATTATTGATCACGATAATATCGGTATGGTGGGTCACTCTATGGGCCAGGATTCAATCATGAAAGCTGCAAGTGAATATCCTGATGGCTATAAAGCATTGGTCAATGTGGCAGGAGCTATTAATCCTGGCTTAAAAAATGTTGCTTTTATTGCCGGCATTGGAGATGATGGTCCCAAACAGAACCCTGGTGCACAAGAGAAGATGGCTGAATTTTTTGGCATGGACTTTGAGTCAATAGAGGAGGGAAAAATTTATGGTTCTTTTGAAGATGGGACTGCGAAAGCGCTATATTACGTCCCAGTTCCACATGCGCTGGAGATTGTACATCCTCGTGTCATTAGATATTTCGTAGATTGGTTTCAACAGGCGGTGCCAGCACCCAATCCAATCCCCCCCTCCAATCAAATTTGGCTGTGGAAGTTTGCTGGTACAGCGATAGCTTTGGTCGGGTTGATTTTATTCTTCTTGCCGCTCGGGGCTATATTGCTGCGCACACCCTTCTTCAAATCTCTTGTCAAACCTATCCCGGAATTCAAAGGTCTCACAGGAAAAGGCTGGTGGATAGGCGCAATCCTAACGGTAGTAATCCCGGTGGGCAGCCTTTTCTATATTTATACAGAAGCCTCAAAAGTTCTTCCTGGATCTGACTTTTGGCCTATGGGTAGGCCTAATGGCATCATGGGATGGGCGCTGTTCGGAGCCGTGGTTACCATCATTCTTATACTGGTCAACCATTTTGTACTCAAGGGCGATCGCAATGCGACTGCACATAACTATGGTTTAACGAGTGAGAATGGGAAAATTGAATGGATCAATATTGGCAAATCCTTGCTTCTGGCATTCTGTCTATTTGGGATTGGCTATCTTGTAATGGTACTTTTATACAGGTGGCTCCTGGTGGACTTCCGAATCTTTGAAGTATCATTCAGATTACTTACGCCTGAGAGATTTGGTGTTTTGCTCAAATACTTAATCCCATGGATGCTCGCCTACACCGTATTATCTGCAAACCTTCATGGTTTGATGCGCCCAAAAGATGGCAAAGCAAGTTTTGGCCGTGAATTACTTGTCAATGTCATTTTATTGGCGCCATTTTACTATCTGTGGTTTCCTGGATTTTTCGGTTCAATGTATGCAGGAAACCCTGCACCCTTTTCGGGTGGGTTTATGAAAGATTGGATTTTGTCATTTCCACCCACTTTGGCAATTGTTGCTGTTGTCTCAACCTACTTTTACCATAAGACAGGGCGCGTTTTCGTAGGCGCTTTTCTTAATGCAATACTTGTCGTGTGGTCACTCATTGGTGGTAACATGCTTGGTTATGTAATACTATCTGCATATGGATAATTCAAGGGATTCATTCCCTTGGAGAGTAACCTCGTTACTGTCAAAGGGCTTTAGATTAAGGATAAAAGCCCAACGGGAGAATCAAGACCTCCGTTGGGCTTTTTCTTGGTCTGAGAACCATAAGGAGCAAAATTCTTTCTTGGGTTTATGATCGGATCAATCTCAGATTGGTAAAAAGCAGTCACACGAACTTTTAATTGGGTTGATAACCCAACAAATGGTGGAGATATTTAAAATAAACATTGTTTTTTCGATTTTATCCTAATAACCCATCGCTTGATATGAAATCTCTTAATCTAGCTATTGCATTAAGAGTATAATGGCAAGGTTGCATTGTAAGTAAATATTCGGTTTTTTGGAGTATTTCATGAATGATCTTTACGATATCATCGTGATCGGTGCCGGTATTGTCGGCAGCCTTGTGGCGCGCTTTCTTTCAAAATATAAGCTGAACATCCTGCTGATTGAGAAAGAAGTCGATATCGGCATGGGCACCAGTTCAGCCAATTCAGCTGCGCTCCATGCCGGTTATGATGCCGTGCCGGGCTCCAATAAAGCCATCACGAATGTAAAAGCTGTTGAAATGTGGCCGCAGCTATCCAAAGAATTGGGCATTCAATATGATCGCTGTGGTGACTATGTGGTCGCGGTCAATGATGAGGACATGCTCGTGCTGGAAGAACTCTTGGCACGTGGTAAGCAAAACGGGGTGCCCGGTTTGGAAATCATTGACGGCGACGAAATGCGCCGACGCGAACCCCTGATCCGCCCAGATGTGGTGGGAGCTTTGTGGGCACCTACAGGCGGTCTTGGTGACCCCTTCGGGGCTACGATTGCTGCTGCAGAGAACGCCGTGATGAACGGCGTCACATTGAAGCTCAACACCGCCTTTGAAGATTTCATCATGGAAGACAGCCGCATCGTGGGTGTCCGCACCAACCAGGGTGATTTTCACTGCCGATGGGTGGTCAACGCGGCAGGCTTGTATGCCGATGAAGTCATGCACAAAGCCGACGTACGCCCTGACTTCAAGATCAGACCTCGTCGCGGCGAATACCTGATCCTCGACAAAGCCGATTTCCAACTCACCCGCCCAACGCTCCTCTTCCCAACTCCCTCAGATAAGGGCAAGGGAATCCTGGTTGCCTCCACCCTTCACGGCAATGTGATCGTTGGACCCAATGCGAATTATGTTGAGTCCAAGGAAAACAAAGATGTTACAAACGAGGGTGTGCAAGAAGTCTGGACGGGAGGGAATAAACTCGTTCCCAGTATCATCCGCAAACATATCATTGCCCAATTTGCGGGGCTTCGAGCGACTGGTAACGCCCCCGCGCCTAACCCGGAGATTAATTACAACCAGGATTTCATCATTGAAATCCCCAAAGAAGTGCAGGGATTGGTCAACCTGGGTGGGATTGAGTCGCCTGGTTTTACCTCAGCCCCAGCAATCGCCGTAAAAGTGATCGAACTCTTAGAAGATGCAGGTGAAACTTTGGAAGAAAAACCAGATTGGAACCCCCTGCGAGTTCCCCGCCCTGTATTCAGGCACCTCAACCGCGAGGAACAGGCTGATCTGATTGCCCAAGACCCCGCTTACGGCAGGATCGTGTGCCGCTGCGAAACGGTGACCGAAGGCGAGATCCTGGCAGAAATCCACGCACCTATCCCGGCGCTCACCTATGATGCGATCAAACGGCGCACATGGCTGGGAACGGGCAGATGCCAGGGCGGTTTCGATATGCCCCGAGTCGTTCAAATTTTATCCAGTGAACTGGGGGTTCCCCCAGAAGCCGTCACAAAAAAAGGCGAAGGTTCTGAATTACTTTTCCGTCAAACAAAACGGGTGGAAAAGGATCACCTGTCTGTAGAGGACCTGCTATGAAAAACACCTATGATGTTATTGTCATCGGAAGCGGACCCGGCGGGCTGGCTGCTGCCATCGCTGCCAGGGAAAATGGCGCAGAAGATGTCCTGATCATTGAACGCGATGTTGAATTGGGCGGGATCCTCCTCCAGTGCATCCATAACGGCTTTGGATTGGAATTGTTTGATCAAGACATGCCCGGTCCTGCCTATGCCCAGCATTTCATCGAAAAAGCCAGGGATCTCAATATCCAAACCCTGATGGACACCATGGTGCTGGATATCACCCCCGATCGAAAGATCTACGCCATCAATAAGGACAGGGGTTATATCTTCCTTGAAGCCCGTTCAATCGTGCTTTCGATGGGCTGCCGTGAACGCACCCGCGCCCAGATCTTGCTTCCCGGTTCACGTCCTGCCGGCGTCTACACAGCCGGCACTGCCCAGCGCTTCGTGAACGTAGAAGGGCACATGCCTGGTGAGCGGTTTGTGATCCTCGGCTCGGGCGACATCGGCATGATCATGGCACGCCGCCTGACCATCGAAGGCGCTAAAGTTGAGCGCGTCCTGGAGATCATGCCCTACCTGACGGGGCTGACCCGCAACTACGTCCAGTGCTTGCTCGATTACGGCATCACGCTCCAAAAACAGCGCACGGTTAACCGCATTATCGGGCGAGACCGGGTGGAAGCGATCGAAGCCGTTAGCGTGGACGAGCGCTGGAATCCCATCCCCGGTTCCAAGGAGATCATCCCCTGTGACACCCTGCTGCTTTCGGTCGGTTTGATCCCTGAAAACGAGCTTTCGAAAAAAGCCGGCGTATTGTTGGATCCTGTCACCAATGGACCTTTCGTTGATGACCATTTCATGACCAATGTCCCCGGGATCTTTGCGGCGGGGAATGTCGTCCACGTCTATGACCTGGTGGATTGGGTCACAGAAGCAGGGTATGCGGCGGGCAAGGGCGCTGCCCAATATGCCCTTGCCGAGAGACTTGTAAAAGGTCCTCAAATAGATTTGACACCTGGTGAAAATATCCGCTATGTGGTCCCCCATCGGCTGGATAAAGATCACCTTGCTGAAGAGGAAATCCGCCTGCAGATGCGTGCGATCACACCCATCGAAGAACGAGTCCTGGTGACCGTTGAAGACCAAAACGGCGAAGTGATCGCCAAAAAAGCCGAGGCTTATGCCCGACCTGGTGAGATCCTCTCGCTGGTGCTCAAGCCCCAGCAATATGACGCTGTTCAAAAGGCAGCATCGCTAACCGTCAACGTGCGAAAACGCTGACCGGTTTTTATTGGTTAGAAAGGAAATATTATGGTTGAAACCAACGAAATTATCTGTGTAGCTTGCCCCAAGGGGTGCACCTTACAGGTCAGGCATGAAGGCAAAGATGTTGTAGAGGTGATTGGTGCGGGCTGCCGGCGCGGGAAAGATTACGCTATTTGTGAGCTTCAGGATCCCCGCCGGATGGTGGCTTCAACTGTCAAGGTCAAGGGCGGATTGCATCCCCTGGTGCCAGTTTACACCAGCAAAGGCTTCCCCAAGCCTCTCATTCCCAACCTGGCGAAGAAATTGCGTGAAATCGAAGTGCAAGCGCCGGTCAAGATTAACCAGGTTGTTCTGCAAGACGCGTTTGGAACAGGCATAGATATCATCGCCAGCCGGGACATGCCTGAAATGAAGTAATTAAACGCTTACAATATTTGTTGAACCGTTTTGATGAAATAGAGGAGGAAATATGGTCGAAAAAATTCTTATCGGTTATACAACGAAATATGGCTCTACCCAGGAAGTGGCAAGTTTCATCGCCGATGTCCTCCGAGAGGATGGAACTACCGTGAATTTACTGGAGCTGCGAAACGTTAAATCTTTAGAAGGATATGATGCAGTGGTTATTGGGGCGCCATTTTATATGTTCAAATGGCTGAAACCAGCACCCGACTTCCTGAAACGTCATAAAGAAGCCCTGCGAACCCTGCCGGTGGCTGTCTTTGCCCTGGGTCCCACCGATGCTCAGGAGACGCCTGAAAAGAACCCTGAAGTATTCGAGCAATTGAATAAAACTTTGCGTGATTTCCCCTGGTTAGACCCCGTTGATCAAAAGTTGTTTGGCGGCAAGTTTGATCCATCTAAATTGAAATTCCCAATGGGTATGTTCATGGGGAAGATGCCCGCCAGTGACATCCGTGATTGGGAAGCGATCAGGTCGTGGGCAGAAGGGCTAAAAGCCAAATTTTAAGCAGGTAATCCAGCCTTACAAAAGATAGCTTTGCTCGAAAGCATTTACTGCGATAATGCGATCCTTTACGGTGCCCCAGGTCCGTAATAATCCGGATCTGTCGGAGTCTGTCCGCTCGGGTCATGCACCCAAACGTAATCCCCTTCATTTGCCCACTCAAATAACCATTTGGCATCACCCGGTGAAAGGTTGATGCAGCCGTGGGATTGGGGATAACCAAAGAAGGTTCGCCAATAGGCGGCATGCATGGCGCGCGCCTGGTCAAAATACATGGTCCACGGGACATCTTGCAGGTAATAGAAATCAGATCGATCTGCTTCAAATGCGCCTTGCATAGTTTCCAGAGGTTTTTTATCATAGATTGGGAAAACCCCGGGCTGGGTATAAAAAGGTTCCAACCCACTGGCGATCAGGGTTGCAAAGCGCAGCTTTCCATCTTCATACACCGCCAGGATTTGTTGAAAAAGATCGATCTCGATCCAGCGCTGGGTTGTCACACCTTCGGGCGGTTCAAGATTAACTGAAAATGCCCGCGCTTTCAGACTATTGACCCACTCATCGGGTGCGATTTCATACCAATAAACACCGCCTGCTTCTACGGTCGCAAATACCTGGATCAAATCTTCCCTAACGTAATTTTTCCCGGTAACTTGCGCATCAAAGGAAGGGGACCGGTAACTGGGAGTCTGGTCAACAATCCATCCAAAATCATTGCGCGGGTTTTCAAAGAAAATCAATCCCTTAAAATCAGTATAAGCCGCAGGTGCAGCACGCATCCATCCTCCAGTTGAAAGCTGCAAATATGGTTTGCCGTTGTAGTCCATGCGATCGATATAACTGATAAAGCGCAAGGTGCCTGGGGCGATCTGGCTTACAGGGTTTGTCCCGGCAACCGCATCTTCAAAGGAGCCATAGATCGGCGCGGATTCATACTCAGCAAGGTTGATTTTAGCAATCAGCACGGGCATCACGCCATAATCGGCTGGCAAGTAAGCAGCAGGGATCTCCCTTGGAGGATAAGGGAAACCCTCTGCCCGCATCTCCGCCACAGTCTGTGCTGGTCCATACATCAGGCAGGTGCCATCGGATTGCATCCCCGGCAGGCACAGGGGCAAATTGAAGTAGCCCTCATCCTGCTGCTGTAAAGAAGGTTCACCAGCCTGAGCAAATCCCGCACCAGGTGCCAGACTGATCAGACCTAAAAAACCAATTACCAATAAAAATCGTTTCATAAAACCTCATAGGGTCGATTGGTGGACACAATTATACCCAATATTGTCCGATTTTCAGCTTTTTCATCAAAATCAATGTGATCACAAAAAAAATTAAACCCTCGAATTGACCGGACTTCACAACGCATTACATCTTAATTGAGCTTGCATCGTTATCCACCGATCAAATTTCCGTTCAAATCCACAACTCTCCCTTAAAGACAATGACAGCGTCACCAGCGATTCTCACACGGTCACCAGCCAGGCGCAAATATAATAAGCCGCCCCGATCAGAAGCCTGGAATGCCTTGAAATCCATCTTTCCCATTTTGTCAGCCCAATAGGGCGACAGCAAGCAGTGCGCAGAACCCGTCACAGGGTCTTCATCCACACCCAGTTGAGGAGCAAAAAACCGTGATATGAAATCATAGTCCTCATCGGGTGTCCGGGCTGTGATCATCACCTCAGGATAGGGAAGTTTTGCCAGTTCGGCAAGATTCGGTTTTGCTTCCCTAACGAGCTGTGCATCCATTGTCTCAAACAGGTAATAATTACCCGAAAACACAGCACCAATCGGTGTAAAACCGAGGACTTCCACCACGACATGAGGGACGGTCATAGGCTGATAGACCATTGCCGGCAAATCCAGCTCAACGCGTCCATTCGCCCATCTTGCCTGGAGTGTTCCACTGCGTGTCTCGAAGGTTAACGGACGATCGCGCAGGTCAGGTTGGCTTTCAAACAAAACCTTTGCGCTTGCCAGTGTCGCGTGCCCGCATAAGTCCACTTCTGTTTTGGGTGTGAACCAGCGCAATTGCCACCCCGACTCCCCTGGCAGCAAAAAGGCAGTTTCCGATAGGTTCATTTCAGCCGCCAGAGCCTGCATCCACGCATCTGGTTCCTGTGCTCCCAACAGACATACACCTGCCGGGTTCCCCTTGAAGGGCAGGTCTGTAAAAGCATCCACCTGGTACAACGTATGCAGCATAAAACCTCCTTTTTCTTCAAGTATACTCGCACATTCACCATAATTATCCAAAAGTGAAGATAAAAGGCAAACAAGAATCGTACTATAATTCACCTTAACCTGAACATCAATAAGGAGGAAGTGAAAATGACCGAAACCCTTACCCGCACTCAAAGACAATACACCATTAAAACCCCTGAGAATCTTTCCCCGCGCATTCAATGGCTGCGCGATTATTATTTTGCCGGCACCCAGAGGAACTGGAACAACGAAGCTACATCCTGGACCACAGGTACACCCTGGGATTTTCAGTATGAAGAATTTAGCTTTTACATTGTGCCGGAAACCTATACCTTTTTCCCTACATTTCGCGGCGCATTCAAGCAAATTGCCCGACCTGTTGACCTTCACCCTGATTTCTGGAAATGGTCCATTGCTGAACGGAAAGCCTGGTTCTTCAAGCAGGTCATGGTTAACCACCTCCCCCAGGAAATTTTGCCGGGCGATCTGATTGCGGGGGCGCGCTTTAATATCCAAACCTCAACCTGCCTGGACAAACACCAAGCAGAAGCCTATCTCAAACTTGTTGACGGCAAAGGCGGATTGCGTCAATCGGTGATCGACTTCCACAACCACGGTTATGGTAATGCGGGCTGTACAAGCGGCCATCTGATCCCCGATTATGCCCGCGTGATCAAAGAAGGTTTTTCGGGGATTCATGGTGCAATTCAGAATATCTACAATTCGCTGACAAAAGAAGAAAAATCGGGAGCGAAGGGCGCCCAACTTCGAGCCATGCTGACTGCTGTCATCACGCCGTGCGACCTGGCACAAAAGTATCGCGACCTGTGCCTCTCCGAGGCAAAAAATTTGGACGACTCTGAACGTAAAGCCGAATTAGAGCAAATGGCAGCCAACCTGGCACGAGTGCCCTGGGACCCTCCCCAAACCTTTTGGGAAGCCGTGCAAGCCCTGTGGTTAGCGCATATGTTGGTGATGGCCGATGAGAATTATCCCGGCCCGGGCACCTCTTTTGGACGGATCGACCAGTACCTGTACCCCTTATGGCAGCGGTCGCTGGATGAGGGAATGCCGCGTGAATTTGGCAAAGAAATCCTAAAATGCTTCTGGATCCATGCCAATACGGCTTATGATTTCATGATTCGCACCGGCGGTAACCAAGGCATCACAGCTGGCTATGGACAACTTCTCACTGTGGGTGGGCTGGGTCCTAAAGGGGAGGATCTGACCAACGATTTAACCTATGCAATTTTGGAAGTGATCGACGAGATGTCACCCATTCTTGAACCCAAGCCTAATGTGCGCCTGCACCGAAGCACGCCAGAACGCCTCATGGATAGGGTGGTTGACATGGTCGCCAACAGCCAGGGTGCGCCTTTCCTGCTCAATTTTGATGAGCGATCGATTGCGGGTATGCTTTTGCAAGCAAAAAAAGCCGGTGTGGAGGACCTGATCCATGAAGGAAATGTCCATGATTACGCACCTGTTGGCTGCCTGGAAAACACCATGTGCGGAAACGATCGGTCTGGAACCGTTGACAATAACCTGAACTTGTATAAGGCGGTGGAATTGGCGCTGACGGGGGGGTATGACATGCATCCCTTTATCGACCCAATGACCGGTAAAGCTGACCCGATGGAACGTCTTGGACCAGACACAGGCGACCCCACCCAATTTACAAGTTTTGATGAATTCTGGCATGCCTATGTGCAACAAACCGCTTATATCATTGAGCACAGTGTCGAACTTTATGACCGAACGGAAACCCTGCGCGCAACCTATTCCCCCACACCCTATTTATCCACACTGGTCCGTGGGTGTGCCGAATCCGGTAAGGATGTCACTCAGGGTGGACCGGAACTGCGGTTTGTGACCATCGAAGCGGTCACCTATGCCACAACCGTCGATTCCCTGCTTGCTGTCAAATACCTGGTTTTCGATGAAAAAGTGTGCACTATGGAAGAATTAGTGCAAGCGCTCCGGGATAACTGGGAGGGACATGAAGTCCTGCAAGCGATAGCAAAGAACAAAGCGCCAAAATACGGACGTGATGATGATGAGGCAGACGCTTTGGCGCTCAAGGTGATGGAAACCTGGACGGAATTAACCTGGCAGCACAGGACAACGCTCACCGACCGCCAATTCCGTCCCGGGATGTTGAGCTGGAATTACTGGATTGCAGATGCCGATATCCTGCCCGCCAGCCCGGATGGACGCAAAAAAGGTCAATTCTTGTCCAATGCCATCTGCCCGGTGAACGGCGCCGATATCTACGGACCAACCGCCAATGCCAATTCCGTGGGGAAGGCGCTGGGCGGTAAAGCAACAAATGGGGACGGGGATTGGGAAGATTATGTCAACTTGCTGCCCAATGGCGCCAGTCACACGATGTCCTTCAGCCCTGCCCTGCTGCGAGACCCAGCACACAAAGCCAAGTTCAAGGCATTCCTGCGCGGCTACGCCGAGAATGGGGGCACAGCCCTCCAGATCAATATCCTGGATGCAGATATGCTGCGAGATGCACAAAAACACCCCGAGGACTACAGGCATCTGTTGGTACGGGTTACGGGATACAACGCCTATTTCACCAGCATAGGAAAAGAGCTGCAGGATGAGATCATCGCCCGTGAATCCCACAGGATGTAGGGTTATCAAGATTAATGGATAATTTGTTTCAAAAGCAATATCGGATGAAATCAAGCAGATTGCCGGATTGGGATTATGCAGTACCTGGTCGATATTTTGTGACGATATGCAAACAAGATCACAAACATTATTTTAGTTCAATTAATAACGGAAAAATGTATTTAAACCAGGCTTGTGAAATTGCAGAAACTGAACAAGACCTTAATAACTTGCGCCATTACACCGCACTCAACCCCGAAAATCTCATCACCGAGGTCATCCCCCATGCCTGATGACGAAACCGCCCTGATCCTGCACCTTCAACGCCTCTCCACCGAGGACGGTCCGGGTATCCGAACAACCATCTTCTTCAAAGGCTGCCCATTGCACTGCTGGTGGTGTCATAACCCCGAATCAATCGCCCCCTATCCACAAGTGCACTGGGTGGAAAACCGCTGCATCGGGTGTTACATCTGCCTTCAGACCTGCCCCAACGGGGCTCTTACCCGCCTGCCTAATGGTCAAATTAATGTGAACCGCGATCTGTGCCGCGGTTGCGGCGCATGTGCACTGGCATGCCCTGCCAACGCCATGGAACTATTGGGTCAGGAGATCAGCATCAATGACCTGACTGCGGAACTGCTGAAAGACCGGGCTTACTATCTAACCGGCGGCGGCGGGGTGACTGCATCCGGCGGCGAACCAACTTTGCAAGCATCCTTTGTTGCCAAACTCTTCGCCCAGCTCCAAGCCAGTGGGGTTCACACCGCACTTGATACCTGCGGCCTGTGCAAATTTCAATCACTCGAAATTATTTTGCCTTATACGGACCTGGTCCTCTACGACATCAAATTAATCGACCCACAGGATCACAGCCGAACCACAGGCCATGATAACCAGCGCATCCTGCAAAACCTCCTGACCATCGCTGAGCTAATGCGCACAAACCGCATTCAGCCTCGGCTGTGGATCCGCACCCCACTTATCCCCGGCATCACAACCACAGAATCCAATCTCCAAGCCATCAGCGCCTTTCTGCACAAACACCTGGATGGCTTGATCGACCGTTGGGAATTATGCGCCTTCAACAACCTCTGCCGTGACAAATACCGTCGTTTGGGATTACCTTGGCGGTTTGAATCCGCTCCCTTGATGACCCAGAATGAACTGGATGCTTGCGATACCATTGCAAAATCCGGTCCCTTTGAATCCTCAAAAATTTGGGTCACAGGTGCGGCAAAAACAGAAATGAGAACCTGAAACCCACCAATCAACAGGATATAAAGATGACACTACCTAACACACCCCGTAAAGATTTCACACCTGATGAAGTTGACGCCTTTCAACCCATGATGAAAATTGGTTTGCTGGCAACCATCTCGCCAGAAGGTTATCCGCACCTCACCATGCTTTCCACCTTAAAAGCGACCGGTAAGGAAACCATGGCTTGGGGACAGTTTACCGAGGGCATGAGCTTTCAGCATGTGCGGCATAATCCCAACATCGGCTGGCTGATCATGACCCTGCAAAAAGACCTGTGGCGCGGTTGGGGGCACTTTACCCATACCGAAACCTCGGGGGAGGATTTTGACTGGTACAACAACGTGCCCATGTTTAGGTACAACGCATATTTTGGCATTCACACGGTCTATTACATGGACCTGGTGGCGCACACGGGCAAAACACCGCTTCCTATGCCCGCCATCATCCTCGCGGCTTTAAAAACCATGAGCGCCAAGCTTTTCTTTCACAAAAAACACGATAAAGTCCTTAACCCATGGACAAAAGCCCTCTTCAATAAACTGGATAATTTAAAATTCCTCTCCTACATCACAGAGGAGGGCTTCCCAACCATTATCCCTGTTATCCAGACGCAATCGGTAGGGGATCAGCACCTGATTTTTGGCACCGGAGCCTTCACCCAAGAACTCAAAGCGATCCCCAAAGGCATTCCTATGGCATTATTTGGCTTATCACTGGACATGACCGATGTACTCACACGGGGGACCTACCAGGGATTGCGCTGGCTGGGACCCCATCGTTGTGGGGTGCTGGAGGTGGATTGGGTCTACAGCCCCATGCCGCCCGTCCCCCAACAGATCTATCCACCCATCCCGCTTGAACCGATCAGGGAATTTGATCCATCATAAGGAATAAGAAAATCTGATGAAAATTAATTTACACCATTACCCCAACCTTCAAATTGAAGGGCTTTTACCCCGTGATGTATGGGTTTGGACGCCGCCGCAATATGATCTGGATCCAGAAGCTCACTTTCCAGTCATCTATATGCATGACGGGCAAAACCTCTTCATTCCCGAAAAATCCTACACCCACGTCACGTGGGGTGTGGCTGAAACGATCACCAAATTGAGTGGTTGGAATTTCATCCGCCCAGCAATTGTTGTGGGAATCGATAATACGGAAAACCGTTTTGGAGATTATATGCCCACGCGGCCCTTTGAAACCCCCGAGGGGGAAGCTTATCTGGAAAAAATCAAGCAAGAAGCTCCCGAGGAATTTGAGCGCAGTCGCTTTGTTGCCGATCAATATCTCAAGTTGATCGTGGATGAGGTCAAACCCCGGGTAGATAGGGATTTCCGAACACTTTCTGATCTCAAAAACACTTTTATGATGGGTTCCTCGCTGGGAGGCTTGATCTCATTGTATGCTCTGGTGGAATTTCCCCATATCTTTGGCGGTGCTGGCTGTTTCTCCACCCATTGGCCGGTTCTGGATAAACTCACACGCCCCTACTTGCAGACTTATCTGCCAGGGGCTGGAAAACACAGGATTTATTTTGACCATGGGACGGCAGACCTTGATGCAGCCTATCAACCGTTTCAACAGGAAGTGAATGAGATCATGCACCAGAAAGGCTACAATTTCGGCAAGGATTGGCTCACCCGGGTTGCCCCAGGCGCCATCCATCATGAACAGGCTTGGCGCGACCGCCTTCACATTGCCTTACGGTTCCTGTTAGGCATCTATGCAGTCTGATCCAAATTGAAGAAAGTTAAATTTAGACAATTCAACCCAAACATCAGCTTAGGGGAAGATCTATCCGCCCAGGTACGCTTCCTTGACCAATGGATTCCGCATTAATTCAGCAGCCTCACCTGCCAAGGTAACGCGGCCTGTTTCCAAAACATAGGCTCGGTGGGAAATGGAAAGAGCCATGTGGGCATTCTGCTCAACAAGCAAGATGCTGACCCCCCGATGATTGATATCCTGGATAACTTCAAAGATTTGTTCAACCAATAAAGGTGCCAAACCCATCGAAGGTTCATCCAAAAGCAGCAGCCTGGGGTCTGCCATCAACCCCCGACCAATAGCCAACATTTGTTGCTCACCGCCAGAAAGGGTTCCACCCAGCTGTTTGTGACGTTCCTTCAACCTCGGAAAGATTTCAAAAACACTATCCATATGCTCAGCGATGGCTGGCTTCCCTTTGACCGTATACGCTCCCAACTCAAGATTCTCCCGGACAGTCATCCGCGCAAAGATCTTTCTGCCTTCAGGAACCTGGATAATTCCCTTCTCGACGATCTCTGCGCTTGAAATCTCCGTAAGTGATTGATCTTCAAAATGGATCACCCCTGAATCGGGGGCAAGAATACCCGAAATCGTGTTCAAAATCGTCGTTTTACCAGCCCCGTTTGCCCCAATCAGGGCGACAATCTCCCCCTGGTTGAGGGAAAATGTAACACCCTTCAGGGCTCGTATCGCACCATATGAAACATACAAATCATCAACAATAAGCATTTATATCTTTCTATCTCTAATTGGTTATCTTTTGATACCCCGGACCAAGGTAAGCTTCGATCACCCGTTGATCCGATTGGATGTCTTCTGGTTTCCCTTCAGCAATTTTCTTGCCGTTATCCAGGACGGTGACCTGATCCGAGATATCCATCACCACCCGCATATCGTGCTCAATCAATAAGATCGTGATTTCACGGGAATCCCGCAAATTCTTGATGAAAGCAGTCATCTCAGCGGTTTCTTGCGTGTTCATCCCTGCAGTGGGCTCATCCAGTAACAATAAAGTCGGTCTGCTTGCCAATGCCCGGGCGATTTCCAACCGCCTTTGGGCACCATAAGGCAGATTCAAAGCAGGTGTATTTTCCAGGCCGGGTAAACCCACAAAAGACAACAATTCCTGGGCATGCAAAACAGCCTGTTTCTCTTCATTTACAAATCGTCGATTATGCAGGATTGACTCAACCCACTTTGAGTTCAAACAGGGGTGCTGACCAACAAGAATATTTTCCAGTGCAGTCATTTCTTTAAAAAGACGAATGTTTTGATATGTGCGGGCAATCCCTTTTTTACAGATTTTATGGGTTGGCAAGCCCATAATCATCTGGCCGTAGAAACAAATCTCACCGTCATCAGGAATATAAAAACCGGATACGCAATTAAAAAGTGTCGTCTTGCCCGCACCGTTTGGGCCAATGATGCTGGATATGGAACCTTCTTGAATGGTCAAATCCACATGATTAATAGCTGTCAGTCCGCCGAAGTGTTTCGAAACATTGACAGCCTGAATCACCGGCTCTTTCATTGGTTCACCTCGTCGTAATTCTTCTGATCCTTACCCGGAACAGGACGCGAAAACCAGGTTGTTCTGTCCGGCAATAAACCATTTGGCCTGACAATCATCATCACAACCAGTAAGGCACCAAAAGCAAGCAGCCGGTAGTCTGAAAGTTCACGCAGCAATTCCGGCAAACCTTTGAGAACGAAAGCACCTGCAACCACACCCGGAAGGCTGCCCATGCCGCCCACGATCACAATACAGAGCACATTGATGGAGACCATCAGGGTGAAGTCTTCCGGCCCAATAAACTGGTTACGAGATGCAAACAAAGCCCCGCTAAGGCCTGCAAAGGCTGCCCCAATCAGCAGCGCAAGAATTTTATATTGAAATGTGTTCACGCCCGTTGCCTGTGCGACTGTTTGATCTTCACGAATGGCAATCCATGCCCTGCCGGTGCGGGAATCCTTTAATCGTTTTGCAACAAACAGACCCAAAAGAACGATCAACATCAGAAAATGCATGTAATTAACATCTGAAAAAACATCCCCTAACCAGGACGGCTGACCGACATTCGTTATGCCGTTGGGACCGTTTGTGAATGGCGTCATTAAGTCACTGCGCACCAGGATCCGGACAATCTCGCCAAAACCCAGTGTCACAATGGCGAGGTAATCTCCTCGCAGGTTCAGAATCGGCAATCCGATCAATAAACCCGTAAGAACGGAAACCACAACAGATAACAGGGCAGCCAGCCATGGGTTAAGCCCGATTGCATGCGGGTATGGTGCGGTCAGCAAAGCAAAGGTATAGGCCCCTGTGGCAAAGAACGCCACATAACCCAGCACAAGCTGTCCTGAATATCCTACGATAATATTCAGGCCGAGCCCCAACAAAATGTAAATGGCAACCGTTCCCATGATGTAGTTCCAATAAGACCCCCACATCAAAGGCAAGAAATAGAGAAGGACAGCTACCAAAAGTCCAACTCCAACAAGGAAAAATTTATTTTTCATCAAGTCACGAAGCTGTTGCGAATCAACCTGTTCGGCTGCCCTTGCCTTGACTTGATCGAACACACTTTTTAATCCGTCCCCTAAGGATATGACCTTTATAAGAAGTGCGCCTGCCAAACTAAAAATAATAAAAAATATAAGGTATGTTTGAGCTGCAGAAAGGGGCGTGCTGTGGAATAATGCGAACTTGATCGTATCGGGACCCAAATTTGGCAAATAATTACGGAGATCAATCCCCTTTACATGCAAGATGCCAATCAGGAAGACAGCACCGCCTGCAATTAGACCGATCACAAGACCTGTGAATAAACCACCCAAAACAACATGCATCCATTTAGCGTCAGGTTGGCGTTTCTGGAACACAACCCCACTCAATAAACCAAATAGGCTGATGAAAACCAGCAGGTTGACAGCATCCACTCGAACAGAATTTTGATTTTCCGCCGATTTAACAAATAACCCGCCAAACATATTCGCACCAACCACAATAAAACCGATCAGAGTTAAGAAAATGAACACCAGGCCAAAGATCATTCCTGTACGTGTAGCACTTTTGAGTGAGGTTTTCATCATACTTTCTCCTCACTTAATGCCTCGCCCAACAAGCCTGAGGGCCGAAACACAAGCACCAGAATCAGTACCGTGAAGGCAATCACATCTTTAAGTTGAAAATCGATCCCCAGTAATGCTGGTCCTAACGACTCAAATAGACCTAAAAGCATGCCGCCCATCATCGCACCTGGGATGTTGCCGATCCCGCCCAAAACCGCCGCTGTAAATGCCTTGATGCCTGGAAGAAAGCCAACGTAGTGGTTGAACAAGCCATTATGAATGCCCCACATCACGCCCGCCGAACCTGCAAGCAAACCGCTGATAATGAAGGTCTTACTGATCACGGCATTGACATCGATCCCCATCAGTGCTGCGGCATGTTTGTTCTCTGCGACAGCCCGCATAGATTTTCCAAGTCTGGTCTTTTTAACGAGAAAGAATAAACCTACCATCAAGAGAATGGAAAGAACAAAAGAAAATACGCCGGTATAGGTCAGCATCACCGATTTTTCACCTACCTGGATCATCCACCCCGAACCCCGTGCTAACAGATCGGGATTCAGGTACTGGCGCCGTTGGGGACCAAACAGTAATTGGGCAGCATTTTGTAGGAAAATGGACGCACCAATGGCACTGATCAGTGGGATCAGGCGGGGCGCATTTCGTAAGGGACGATAGGCAATTTTTTCAAGGGCATAACCCATCAAAGCGGAAATTGCTGCCCCAGCGATAAAAACAAGGATCAAGGCAATTACAGGATAAGCATTCAGAAAAGTGAGTTCTGGATTACCCTCTGTGGGGGTCGGTAGCGCAGCAAATGCTTCAAGCACAAAAAATCCCACAAAGGCACCCAGCATCATCACTTCACCATGCGCAAAGTTGATCATAAACAAAATGCCATAGACAAGGGTGTAACCAATCGCAATCAAGGCATAAATCCCGCCAATCACCAATCCAGTAATTAAAAAGCGCAGCCAGGTATCGGGTCCATAAGCCTGGTCTCCAAATATGGATAAATAAATTCGCCACCCAAGATAAATTGATAAAATGACTCCCACAACAATCCGGACTATTAATTCCGGGGAGAGTTTTCGGGTTTTGAGATCATGAATCATAAAAATTCCAAACGATTGAAAAGAAAGATGGGGAAGCAGATCTACTTCCCCATCTTGGCTAAAAATAATTATTCGGTTCCCAAATCAAGTGGTTGCCACTCCCCAGCAACGACTTTGTAGAATGTTGGTCCAGAAGCATTGCATTCACCGATCTCATCACATTTGATCCGTCCGGTCAAGCCAACATAATCCAAATCTCGAACGGCTTCAACTAAGGCACCACGTGGCACAAAGAGTGTCCCGTTTTCAACAAAGGCAACCTGTTCAATAGCGGCTACAAGGAAACCACCTGTATCAAAAGCAGACCAGGTGAATGCACTTAACTCACCGGCTTTTGTGGGAAATGTTTCAGCATAAGCAGCGTCAAACCGGGTTTTCTCATCAGAATCAGGTGGAACAAGGGAGGCAGCAATGGCTCCTTCGCTATTAGCACCTGTTTTCTCCGTGAATTCCACGCCGTAGGTACCGTCACAACCAAAGAACAGAACGCCATCCAAACCAGCCTGTGACCATTGATTCATCATGACAATGCCCTCTGCCGCATACCCGCCAAAGTAGACCGCTTCGGGTTCACCAGAAGCTACTGCCGAAAGAGGCGCTACATAATCCGCCTCTCCAGGCGTGATGCTTTCATAAGCTACAACTTCACCGCCCAATGCGATAAATTCTTCCTTGACCACATCAGCCAAACCCTGTCCATAAGAGCCGCCATCATGAACGACACCGATCTTTCTTATACCGAGCTGATCGAACAAAAGACTTGCCGCCGTCTTACCTTGATCCGCATCAGTAAACGCAAGCCGATTAAAAACAGCGGATCCCTTTTGGGTAAGCATTGGGTTAGTCGCCGAGGGGGACATCATGGGCAAGCCAGCCTTTTCATAAATTGGCATGGCAGCATCTGTCGAGCCGGTAAAGATATGACCCGCAATAGCAACCACGGTTGAGTCGGTCACCATTTTATTAGCAACTGCCGCACCGCCTTCCGGTAAACCACCGGTATCTTCAGCAATGAGTTCATAGGTCCATCCCTCAAACCCATCATCCTGAGCCAATGCCAGCTGCACGCCCTGACTGATATCGATTCCAAACATCGAATAATCCCCCAAAAGCGGTGCACCCATGCCGATCTTAATCGTTTCACCAGAAGGAATAACAGCACACCCAAATGCATCATCCAGACAAGCCTGGGGTAGGTTATCGCCCTCTGGAAAAGTTTCTTCTGAGGATGCTTCAGGAATTTCTTCTACTGGCTCTGGAACACAGGCGCTCAGCGCAACAACGAACAACAAATATAATACGGCAAAACTCTTAAACTTCATCGCTCTTCTCCTTTTCTTCTCATTAATCTGACCAATTGATTGCTAAAAAACGGTTCTCTACACCTCCATCCAGGGCAATGACCTTTCATAAATACTTAATAAAATAAAAAGCCACCCGGTTGGGTGGCTTCGGTTTCTTTATTTTGTTTTCTACCTTCCTTCAAGTGCCCTTTGCCACTGCAACCGGTCAAGTGTGCTTCCCAAATAGAAAAAAAGCACCCAGAAGATAATCATGGCAATAATGACAACTAAAAAATCGATCAATGCTTATCCTTTTATGATTTTCGATTATGCTGTCTATTATAAAGAATTTATGTTAATAGCAGATCATCAAGACTTGCTGTGATGTTAAGATATGTTTAACATATTGCGTATCCTAATAAAAATTTGAAAAAATTGTTTACCGCCTTCAGACCCGTCCCATATAGAATTTAAAACATTATCGGCATCAAATAATCTAAACATACAGCCTTTATCCCATCGCAAAAATTATTTAAACATATCTGAGATGTCTTCTTTAAGACATACTGGTTAAATGATAACGCCCGGGGTTTTTCTCCCGGGCGTTATCACTTTATGGATCTTTATGCTCAATACCTCAGTATAGCCGCAATCTGACCAGCCCCTGCCAACTTTTCACTTTCATGGATCACTTTCACTTCAGCATTCTTCCGTAATGTTTCTTCGACAGCCATTTCAACTGCTTTTTCAATCCGTTCAAAACTTCCGCCGCAGAATGGACATGTTTGAAGTTCCTGCGTTGTGAGATAACCGCAGCCTCTGCATCGGAAGCCTGCCTGCTCAAAATCATGCATCACCAGCAACGTCCGCACCCGGCCTTCATGGATCATGTTCAGAGTATCAATTAACCCTGTGACACCGAGATTTCCCTTTGCTGATTGCGTAATCACCTGTTCCACCAATGATTGATTGACTTTTTCATGGGCTGCCAAAGTTTCTTTGGTTGCCTGCTCCAGGACCTCAGTTTGTGTGGCTGTCATGCTCATTGGGAATGAACCAACGATCAAGGATTGCCAGGATTTGGGCAGTGCTTCTCTAAACCGGGCAATATTATCATCCGTTCCCCCGATCATGATTCGCCTGATCCGGTGCTGTTCAAAGAATTCAACGGCTGAATCGATCATTTCCTTGATATTCCGATCAATGATGTTTTCGATCTTAGCGCTCATATCCCCGCCGCCCCTGCGCCCGGGCATAGCATTGCCGCCGCCCCGCTTGAGCTGTTTAACATCATCACCTGTGATCGAATCCATTTCACTCAATTCGCCATAATTAAAGGAGAATAAACGCGCTCCTTGTTTGTCTACCAATACAACACTCCAACCCATAAAAGTATCCATCAAATGAACCAGAGGCCTAAGAATTGGTCGCTTATCCACAAAAACTTTATTGGGTATGGATAAATTGAACTGGTAGGAATTAAAAAGTTTTGTTTTCTGATCTGAGAACATAACCAACCCCTTTCCCAGCCAATCGTGCTCCAGGTTGACGAAATTCTCGACAGCCTGTACATCTTCCGGTAAGTCAACCGTCTTTAGTGCATTTCGGAGCCAAAGTTTTGCGGCTTCAGTGTTGGTTTGGGTCGGATCGGTGTTTAAATAAACACTTAAAACCTTACTCTCCGCAGAGTATTCTAAAAGTTTCTGCAGATCTTTTTCGGAAAACATTGTGAGCCTCCATTTTTTAGTTGTGGTTTAATCAGGTGGATATTCTTTCTTAAATTCTGTCTTATGCTTAATTTTATCCTAAATGAGTCTTTATTTCAAAAATCTTGAATGATAAAACCAATAAAAAAGCTGCCGCAGGATTTCTCCAGCAGCAGCTTTTCTGTTAACGTCCGCTTTCTGGGCGTTCACCCAGTGTAACAGTCAATATTAATTCTTCTTCACCGCGCAGCACTGTGATCTCAATGTCATCTCCAGGCTGTTTGTTGAGCATCATATAACTGAGCATTTCGCTAAAATCTTTAATATCCTGCCCATCCACCCCCACAATCAGGTCACCACCGGTAAGTAAACCTTGCACCTGGGTGGGGCGACTCCCAGCCCGAATGCCCGCCAGATCAGCTGGTCCATTAGCAACGATTTCCACAACATACGCACCTGTCGCCTGGGTTAGCCCCAGATATTCCGCCTGATCCAATGTCAGGGAAGAAAGAGCTGATAAGCCAAGGTAGGGGTACTTGTAAGTTTCACCTCGAATGAGGGATGGCAGGACCTGATTCAATATATTTGATGAAACCGCAAAACCAATGCCGGTATTAACAGCACCGCCCGTAACGGTTGTTCCGGAAGTCTGGATAGCCCGGTTAATCCCGATAACCTCACCGTTCAAATTTAATAAGGGTCCGCCTGAATTGCCCGGGTTGATCGTCGCATCAGTTTGGATCAGATCGCCGGCGGAGTAAAAAGTGCCCGCTTCCGTCTGCCTGATGGATTCCAGGGTGCGACCGCGAGCCGAGACAATACCTGTGGTCATTGTTCCGCTAAGACCATAGGGATTGCCAATTGCAACCACGGATTGCCCTACCCGTACCTGGTCGGAATCGCCCAGAGGAACAGGAAAGAGTTCATCAGAGTCAACATCCACCTTGACGACTGCCAGGTCAGAATCCAAGTCAACACCCAACACAGTCCCAAAGACTTTCAGCCCACTTTGGAAGTGAACTTCCACGTCTTCGGCACCTTCAATGACATGGTAATTGGTAACAATATGACCTTCTTCATCAATTACAAACCCCGACCCTTGACCTGCTCCAAACTGGGAATAAACCTGGATGGAAACTACCCCCGGACTCACACGCTGATAAATATCAACAAGCGCGTCCTGTAATAACACCTCCTCCGGGATCACAAAAGAAGTGGATGGTATTTCCGGATTCCCCTCGGTGATAATCGTCGGTTCCTGCACTTCGACAGACATTTCCGGTTCAGTAAGGTTACCCGGAACCAAATTGTCAGATGCCATATCAAAGATACTGTAAATTGGGGAACACGCCAACATGGCTAGAACCAATGCGCTAATTGCCAGATATAGTTTAGGATTTCTTAGTCTCATTTTCTTTTTCCTTTCTTCGTTCTATCATATCCCTTTTTCATTAGACAATCATTAACAATGGACATTTTATTTTTACCGAGTTGTAAATTTCCGGCATGCTAACTGTCACGATTAACAATCTGGCAGTTCTATAAACGATATTACTGGAAAGGTTTATAATTGTGTTGTCTGCTTGACGCTTAATAACGATTATGCTACTATCTACTTAATCATTTCAGAATATTTATATAGGATAAAATGAGTTTTTCTTGTGAAGGAGAGCATTCAATGACGAAAAAACTTGGGACAGTCATTGTCACACTTATACTGTTTTCGATGGTACTTTCTGGGTGCAAAATGCCCGCATCCGTAGCGCCTTCGACTGAAGAGGTGAAATCTACCGCGATTCAAATCCAAACGGATGCACAGGGGACGACAACACAGTTACCCATCGGTGAACCCGGCGGGACAGCAACCCCGGCACTCTTCCCAACAATAACAAACACGCCGGAACCAACAGAGGTCATCGTGATCCCGACATTAACCCGGCCTGCAGAATACACGGTTCAGGAAGGTGAATATCTCTTTTGCCTGGCACGCCGGTTTGATCTAAATCCCGACGACCTGGTTTCCTTAAATGATGTTGGGGATGAGATCAGCCCGGGAACCATCCTGAAAATTCCTCAAACTGGAACTTGGCCAGTCGGCGATCGCGCTCTGAAAGCCCACCCCACAACCTATACCGTTGTGTCTGGGGATACCATTTACTCCATTGCGTGTGATTTTGGAGATGTCTCCCCAGAAGCTATCATTGCAGCTAATAAACTGGAAGAACCCTATACGCTGACTGTTGGTCAGACGCTCCAGATCCCCTGATAAAAAGCTTCTATTGAACCCAAATAAATCACGTTCTAACTGCTGCGCGTTGGTTTTCCCAACAGCGCAGCTTTTCTTTATTATGTGTAAAATAATCATGTTCTATTGAATCAAAGCTGAGGAGTAATATATCAATGGTTGAACTATCCCGTGAAAAGCAATACAAGGGGCATGCGTTTGATGTCTCAAAGGTTTATTTTCGGCTTCCAAATGGCAAAGAACGCACCTACGACCTCGTTGAGCATGTTGATTCAGTCACCATTCTACCTGTGGATGCTGATGGAAATATATTTTTTGTCAGCCAATACCGAATTGGTGCGGGCGACGAGCTTTTGGAATTGCCCGCCGGCGTCTTGGACCCAGGAGAAACCCCATTTGTTTGCGCCAATCGTGAAATTAGAGAAGAAATTGGCATGGCGGCCGGAAAACTTCAAGAATTGGGCAGTTTTTTCCTTGCAGCGGGGTACACCGATGAATTTATGACCGTTTATCTTGCGACTGAATTATATGAGGCCCCGCTTGATCCTGATGAGGATGAGGACCTGCAACTTCAAGTTCTTCCCAAAAATGAGGTCTATCGTCGAGTGTTTGCAGGTGAAATTAAAGACGGGAAAACCCTGGCAACCCTGCTTCTGGCACTGCCATATTTAAAAATTGATCAGGCAATTAAGGAATAACAGGGAAGACTGAGAACGAGTAAAAAATCACAACAATTCTGGATTAATAAATATGACAGGTTTCACCATTCAAGGTGAAGGATATTACCTCATTAAGTCATTGAATCGGGTTATACTTATATTTTGGATAAGGGCAGCTTTTGGTAAATTTATTACTGAATTTTTTCAATCGTACCTTTTCCGGAAATCATATGAAGCAGATTTGAGAGTTTCAAATAAAGGAGATTTGTTTATGACACGTCAAATGGTAATGACAGATGCAAATGAGGCGACTGCGTGGGTTGCGTACCGATTGAATGAGATCATCGCGATCTATCCAATCACCCCATCCTCTGGTATGGGTGAGTACGCCGATGCATGGGCTGCTGAAGGCATCCCAAATATCTGGGGGACCGTTCCAAATGTGACCGAAATGCAATCTGAGGGTGGCGCGGCAGGTGCCGTTCACGGCGCTCTGCAAGCTGGTGCCCTCACAACCACTTTCACAGCCTCACAGGGTTTGCTCTTGATGATCCCCAATATGTACAAAATTGCAGGCGAACTTACTCCGGCTGTGTTCAATGTCAGTGCCCGCTCTGTGGCTGCCCAGGCGCTTTCAATTTTTGGTGATCACTCCGATATCACCGCAGTTCGAGCAACCGGGTTTGCTCTTCTTGCAAGCGGTTCCGTTCAGGAAGCCCAAGATATGACATTGATCGCCCAGGCTGCTACATTGCGCAGTCGCGTTCCGTTCTTGCATTTCTTCGATGGATTTAGAAGTTCTCACGAAATTAACAAAATTGAACGCCTAACTGAGGATGATCTGCGGGCGTTAATGGATGATGCGCTGGTCATAGAACATCGTGCACGCGCGCTTTCACCTGACCGACCTGTGTTACGAGGTACGGCTCAAAACCCGGATGTCTTCTTCCAGGGACGTGAGACGGTTAACCCCTTCTACGCAAAAACACCAGGGATTGTTCAGGATGTTATGGACGCGTTTGCCGAGCAAGTTGGTCGATCTTATCATCTCTTTGATTATGTCGGTGCCCCTGATGCAGAACGCGTGATTGTCGTGATGGCTTCTGCTACAGAGACCGCTCAAGAGACAGCGAAAACACTTGTCAGAGCTGGAGAAAAAGTCGGCGTTGTCTCGGTTAGACTATATCGGCCCTTCTCTGTTCAGCACTTGATGGAAGCTCTTCCCAGCACGGTTAAGGTCATTGCGACCCTTGACCGCACCAAGGAACCTGGTTCAACCGGTGAACCGCTTTATCTGGACGTGGTCGATGCTGTCAAAGAAGCTATGGAACTGGGAATTGCTCCCTTTGAATATGCCCCCAAGGTGATTGGCGGTCGTTATGGCCTTTCATCTAAAGAATTTACCCCGGCAATGGTCAAAGGTGTCTATGATGAAATGCGCAAAGAAAACCCGAAGAACCATTTCACCGTGGGCATCTATGATGATGTAACGCATACCAACCTTGATTGGGATCCTTCCTTTGAGATCCTTGGCGATAATGTCGTCCAGGCAATGTTCTTTGGTTTGGGTGCAGATGGCACGGTGAGTGCTAACAAAAATTCGATCAAGATCATTGGTGAAGAAACCGTAAACTATGCCCAGGGTTACTTCCAGTACGACTCAAAGAAATCAGGTGCGGTGACCGTATCTCACCTTCGTTTTGGTCCTGATCCCATTCGTGCCCCTTACCAAATCGCCGAAGGTGAAGCAAATTTCCTGGCATGCCATCAATTTAGCTTCCTTGAAAAATATGACATGCTCAAATTCCTCCGACCCGGCGGTATTTTCCTGCTGAACAGCATTTTTGGTCCGGACGAGATTTGGGATCATCTGCCTACCAAGGTGCAAGAAGCATTGATCAAAAAGAATCTTGAATTTTACATCATTGATGGTTATGATGTCGCCCAAAAAACCAATATGGGACAGCGCATCAACACGATCATGCAGACCTGTTTCTTTGCAATCAGCAAGATCCTGCCCAAGGACCAGGCCATTGATGAAATCAAGAAATTCATCAAGAAAAGCTATGGCAAGCGCGGCGAAGCAGTAGTCCAGCAAAATTATGCCGCTGTCGACAGTGCACTTGAAAATATGTACAAAGTGACCGTTCCCGACACAGTTTCCAGTGATATTCCCATGCTGCCGCCTGTCCCAGGAGAAGCACCCGAATATGTGCGAAACGTACTTGGAAAGATCATCGAACGACGCGGTGATGATGTTCTCGTCAGTGAAATGCCAGTTGATGGCACCTTCCCAACCGGCACAACCCAATGGGAAAAGCGAAATGTTGCCCTCGAGATTCCTGTTTGGGACCCCAATATTTGTATCCAGTGCGGCAAATGCGCTTTTGTGTGCCCCCATGCTGCCATCCGCACCAAGGTCTATGAAGAGTCATACCTGGAAAATGCACCACAGGCTTTCAAACACACCAATGCAAAATTCCGTGAATTTCGTGAAGGCTGGGCGTTTACCGTCCAGGTTGCACCAGAAGACTGCACAGGCTGTGGTCTGTGTGTTCAAAACTGCCCTGCTAAGGACCGTGAAAACCCGAGCCACAAGGCAATCAACATGATGCCGCAACCCCCCATTCGGGAACAGGAAGCAAAGAACTGGGACTTCTTTACTTCGATCCCCTATCCGGACCGAAAGAGCTTTGTTCCCAACACTGTTAAGAATTCACAGCTGTTGGAACCCCTATTTGAGTTCTCAGGTGCATGTGCAGGCTGTGGCGAGACACCCTATATCAAGCTCGTAACCCAATTATTTGGTGACCGCATGGTCGTCGCCAATGCAACGGGTTGTTCTTCCATCTACGGCGCCAACCTGCCCACCACGCCCTACACATTCAATGCTGATGGGCGCGGCCCCGCCTGGTCAAATTCGCTCTTTGAGGATAATGCTGAATTTGGTCTTGGAATGCGGTTGACGATTGACAAATTCGTTGAATACGGGAAAGAACTGCTGGCAAAACTGGCCGGTGAGGTTGGAACCAACCTGGCAGATGCCATTTTGAATGCCAGCCAAAAGACCGAAGAGGAATTGGAAGCCCAAAGACTGCGTGTTGAACAACTGAAGCAGAAGCTGCAAACGCTTGATACGCCTTCCGCCCGCAACCTGCTTTCCCTTGCTGATTATCTCGTTCGCAAGAGTGTGTGGATCTTTGGCGGTGACGGTTGGGCTTATGACATTGGTTACGGTGGTTTGGATCATGTCCTTGCTTCAGGCCGTGATGTTAATGTCCTGGTATTGGATACAGAAGTTTATTCCAATACGGGCGGTCAATCTTCAAAATCAACCCCGCGAGCTGCCGTTGCGAAATTTGCGGCGAACGGGAAAAACCTCCCCAAGAAAGACCTGGGCATGATGGCTATGTCCTATGGTTATGTGTATGTCGCTCGTGTGGCAATGGGTGCCAGCGATCGCCAAACACTGCAAGCCTTCCGCGAAGCTGAAGCCTACGAAGGTCCATCCCTGGTCATCGCTTATTCGCACTGTATTGCCCACGGCATCAATATGACGCTCGGCTTGCAGCAGCAAGAACTGGCAGTCAAAGCCGGCTTATGGCCGCTCTATCGCTACAACCCCGAACTGGGTGCCCAGGGTCAGAACCCCCTGAACATTGACTCAAAGGAACCCACCGTACCGGTTGAAGAATACGCCTACAACGAGACTCGCTACCGGATGCTCCTGCAGAGCAATGAGGAGCGAGCGGAGATGCTGATGGCGAAAGCCAAACGTGATGCCGCCAGCCGCTGGACGCTTTATCAGCAAATGGCTGACATGAATTACAATAAACCGGAGTCAGAAGCCTGAACTTTGAATTAGGCTTAATAGACAAGTATAATCAAGGTGATGAACATGTGTCCATCACCTTGATTTCTTATGGATGCTGCCCGAATTAACCATATCAACAATTGGAGGATAAATGATTAACCTGACAACCCATTACCTCGGACTGGCGCTCAAAAATCCGCTGGTTGCTTCTGCTTCTGCCTTATCTAAAAAGACATCCATCGTCAAAAGAATGGAAGACGCAGGCATCAGCGCTGTTGTAATGTATTCCCTTTTTGAAGAACAAATCACACATGATAGTCTTGCCTTTAATTACTACATGGAAAGAGGTACGGATCAATTTGCTGAAGCCCTGGATTATTTCCCGGACCTGGACCGCTATAATGTGGGACCTGATCAATACCTGGAACAAATCCGCAAAAACAAAGAGGCAGTTGATATTCCCGTTATCGCCAGTTTGAACGGTGTCTCAACCACAGGCTGGATCGATTATGCACAAATGATGGCTCAAGCAGGTGCGGATGCTCTTGAATTGAATACCTATTACATTCCAACCAACCCAAACCTCGCCGCCGGCGAATTAGAAGATCATTATGCTGAACTGGTCGATGCTGTCTGCAAAAGCGTGTCCATCCCGGTCTCTGTCAAATTGAGTCCGTTCTTTACAGCTTTACCCAACCTGATCAGACGGCTGGTGGATGCTGGCGCAGCCGGGTTGGTGTTGTTTAACCGCTTCATCCAGCCTGACCTGGATATTGAAAAAATGGAAGTGGATTCCACGCTGCGATTATCAACCTCTGCAGAACTGCTCCTACCCTTGCGCTGGATGGCACTCCTTTATGGACGGATCAAGGCTGATTTGGCATTGTCAACCGGCGTCCACACTGGCCTTGACCTGGTCAAATCCATTCTGGCGGGGGCAAATGTTGCAATGGTCGCATCTGAGTTCGTGGCGCATGGTGTGGAACGTGCCGAAGAGATGCTGGCGGAAATGGTAAACTGGATGACCGCCTATAATTATGATTCCGTTGAGAAGATGACCGGGAGTATGAGCCAGAAGAATGTCGAAAATGCATCAGCTTTCGAACGTGCGAATTATATGAAGGCTTTGCAGTCCCTCGACAATAAGTTGCCGTAAAGCCTGTTCTCGTGGGGTGGGGTGAGTCCTTCACCCCACCAAATAATTCCCAAGATTATCGAACTACAAATAATAAACATCAATAACATATGTTTTTGGTGCGGTCAAATTCAGACCGTACCCTACGAATTTTTGTACTGTTGTGGTGGGTTAATCTTTGCGGACTGAAGTCCGCACTCCGTAATAATAGATCCCGTGGGGTGTGCTCTTCACCTCACTTAGCGCAAATACCGTTCGATGACTGCCTGATGCTCTGGAAGGAGCTCCGGGAGCTGATCTACGGCAAAAAAACGGGCTTCACTAACTTCAACTGAAGGTTCAAACCCTAATTGATCACCATCTAATTCCGCCATGAAAAGGATCTCTAGTCGCGAGGCATCCGGTGATTGGATCACCTCTAAGAGCTTGAGGTTATGGATATGAAGCCTTGACTCTTCCAGGATCTCCCGCTGAATGGTGTCAGCCGGGTTTTCTCCCTTTTGCAGATATCCACCAGGAAAACCCCAGGGGATATCCGATCGATAATTGTGTTTAAAGAGCAGGATCTCTTGGTTTGGATTGAGGATCAGGGCAGATGTTCCAACCACAACTTTCCGATTAATGAGCCACATCAGAAGAAAACGGAATTGTTTTGGCAGGGGTAATACCCGCCATAACCAGTACAGCATTTTCTTCATGGAATGGATGTCCCACTTACCACAGACCAGGGAACAATCGGTAGCGCACCTCTTGAGCGTAATCCCGGTAGCCTTCAAGTGATTCCTGCAAGAACCGATCTTCCAGTCGTGTCCGGATGATGATGACCAGGAATGTCAAGGCAACCGGTAAAAGCGCCCACCACGAATCCAACAAGAATGGCGTAGCCAGGTAGCTCAATAATGCACCAGCGTAACCAGGGTGCCGAATCCACCGGTAGGGTCCCGATTTAACCACGCTGTGTCCGCGCTCAGTTTGGAGCCGGACCATCCCCGAGAAATAGCGGTTTGCCATCAGTGCATACGAACCCAGGGCATAACCCAGGAGAAAGATCAGGAATGCAAGCAGTTTGATGGCAAGGCTGAAATCCGCAGATGATCCAAAGCGGGCATCGAGTCCAACCACCAGCGGGATCACACCACCGCCCAGCCCAAGAAGAGGTGAAAGAATCTTATCCCAGGATTCCGGGTTAGGATTCTCAAGGAAGTGCCCACGCTCCTCCAGCAGACCAGGGTTGCGACGCCCTGCCAGGAACCGACTGATAATAAACCCGAAGATGCACACCGCGGCATACACCCAGGCTTCCCACCAGCCCCAACGCCCGCTGATGAACAGAGGCAGCATGGGAACAAAGACGATAAATACCAGCACCATCACCACTACCCGGGGGGTCACAATTTTCTGTTTCTCATTCATACATCGATTTTACACCAGAACAGCAATCTCTTGTTAAGCGTGGTTCACCATACTGAACCAGCTCACCTGCCTACGAAGAACCACAAAACTACAAAGACACTATAATATCAATAACCAACATCTATCCATTTCCCTATCAGAACAGAATATGTCCACTTTTAATCCGGATAAATTCCATGTCACTGTGAATGAAAATTCGAAGACGCAAATTTCCCTATTACCGCGCCGTTATACACTCACCCATTCAGACCGAACAGGCGACCTTTGCCTGACCATTGCGCCCGATTATGACCTGGAACAAATCTCAGGCTGGTACACCCGCCTGATGCGTGACGAGGTGCTGGGTGAGTGGATGGATGGAAATCCGCCCAGCCTGCATCTGCATTGTCAAGTCAGCGGCAGGCTTGTCCTTGGACCAGCACAATGGCGCGCTAAAATATTCCGGCAGCATCTGCCCATGGTGCTGGAAGCCATTTGCTATGGCGACCGCAACTGGATCCTTCACACCGCATCCCTCCAAGACGCCCCAATCCTAATTCACTTTCATGCAAAACAGGCCTTACTTGATGTCACCGAGAATCACGGAACAATTCAAAGCTATTTGTAAATCTATTCCATCATCACCTATCGAAATATAGTTAATTCACGTTATACTTGGGTCAACAATCTTTGCTGCAGTAAACCTAAAAAGGCATATCAATGAAGCAAATCAAAATGGATTATGGACGCAATGGCTTGATTGTGGATCTGCCCGACGAAACCGATGTTTTCCTGGTCAGGGAAACCCCGGCGATCGCTGACGAGACTGCTGCTATCAAAAATGCCCTTCGGCAACCTATCGGGCAACCACCTTTGCGCGAACTGGTCAAAAAAGGCACAAAAGTTGTCATTGTACATACCGACATCACCCGCGCAACCCCCAATGGACGTCTGCTGCCGGTTATCTTGAATGAACTTGAGAATTCAGGCGTAAAAAGGGAGGATATCACCCTTCTGAACGCGTTGGGCACCCACCGCCCACAAACCCAACAGGAAATCAGGCAGATGTTAGGGCAGGAGATAGTTGAAGACTACCGCTGCCTACAGCACGATGCGTATGACAGTGACCGACTGGTCACATTCAAAAAGAATCATCTCGGGCGACCTGTCCAGCTCAACCGTCACCTTTTAGAAGCAGATTTGAAGATCCTGACCGGATTCATCGAACCGCACTTCTTTGCCGGGTTCAGCGGCGGACCCAAAGCAGTCCTGCCAGGAGTAGCAGGTGCTGAGAGTGTATTTGCCAATCACAGCCCGGCGATGATTGCCCACCCGCAAGCGGATTTCCTGATCACGGATGGCAACCCGATTTGGGAAGAAATGAAATCAGTCGCCTTGAAAATCCCCAGCACTTTCCTGGTGAATGTCACACTAAATCGGACGAACCGCATTACAAGGGTTTTTGCCGGTGACCTGAGCGCTGCTCACAAGGCTGGTTGTGAATTTGTGCAAACCACCAGCTTTTTCACTATCACCAAACCGTATGACATCGTCATTACATCCAACAGCGGCTATCCCCTTGATCAAAACCTCTACCAGTGTGTGAAAGGCATGGCAGCTGCAAAAAGAGCCGTCCTAAAGGGCGGCGCAATCCTCCTGGTGGCAGCTTGTGAGGAAGGCCTGCCGGCGCATGGTGATTATGCCAGAATGCTGAGAGAAGCAAGTTCACCGCAAGCCATTCTTGACAGGCTCGCTCAACCCGGTGTGACGGGGCAGGACACGTGGCAGGTGCAGGTCCAGGCTCAGGTACAAACCCACGCGGATGTCTTTGTCTACAGCGATGGACTCAGTGATGAACAAATCAAGGCTGCCATGCTGCAACCCTGCCGGAATATACCAGCAACACTGGAATGCCTCATCAAACAATATGGTAAACGTGTGTGTGCCTTGCCCCAGGGTCCGCTGACAATATTGGGAACAGAGAATTGAGGGAGACCGTTTCTCTTTTAACCTGATACCCCATCAAAACCCATCAGAATGACCTGGTTCATTTGAAACGGATGATCGCGTCCTTTCCAGGAAATCACATGATCTCCAAGAACTTAGATAAGCTGTCGAAATTACCATCTTGACATTTTCGTATCAACATATCATGAACTGAAAAATACACCCAAAATAGGTTTATAATCATTCTCGAACCATCACATCAACAATTGCACCAAACCGGAGGGAAAATGTCATCATCACTCGTATTCAATCCAAAAGTCCGCAAGTCAGCAACATTTGCGCTCATCATCACCATCCTTATCACGCTGGGCGCACAGCTCCTGGCATACGCCGCCATGACGGACTGGTTCAAAGTCTCAGTGACCAATGTCACCTTTGAGAACAAGAACGGTCTGACCCTGCGCGGCAAGCTCTTCCGTCCCAAGAATGTCCACGATGCGAACCCTGCTCCCGGTGTGGTATACCTGCACGGCTACCAGAACAATCGTGAGACAATGGACCCCTTCGGTATCGAGCTGGCCCGACGTGGAATCGTCGTCATCACACTGGATGCCCTCGGCCGCGGAAACTCCGATAACCAGTTCTCTGAATCAGAGCCCGGCTTTGACCCCACATACGGTGCTGATTCGGCTTTCGAATATTTACAGAACCTGCCCTTTGTTGATCCCGATCGCTGCGGTCTTGGCGGGCACAGTTTGGGCGGCGAGTGGAGCTTCATGGCTGCTATGGACAACCCGGACGTGCAGGCAATCGTGTTTTCAGGCTTTGCCTACACAGAAGAAGCCTCACCCACTACCCCGAAAAACTTGCTGATGATCTTTGGTAAATATGACGAATACCGCCAGCGCATGACCGGCACCCGCGACTTTGAAGCCGAGTGGATGTCCAGCGCCCAAACCTTATCTGCCATTCCCGGTTCGAACTTAGCCTTTGATACAACCTACGGGGAGTTTGCAGATGGCACCGCCCGCCGGGTGCACATGACTCGCACCACCCATGTCGGCGAGTCTTTTGATAAGGGTGCCATCGCTGAAACGATCACCTGGTTTAACCTGTCGCTTAATCTCGATGCCCCCCTCACCATCCCCGCTGACCAGCAGATCTGGCGAATCAAGGAGATCAGCTCCCTGGTCGCAATGATCGCCGGGATCCTCAGTGTCATCCCTCTCGCCATTCTGCTATTAGGCGTCAAGCCTTTTTCTGCTCTGGCTGGCGCACCATCGACCAGCTACGCAGCTGACAAGAAAACCTTCTGGAGAGCATTTGGCATCAATTTTGGGCTGACCCTGCTCTACCTGGCAATGGTGATGGTGATCATGGGATTCCATGTGTACGTCCTCCCCATCGATCGGGCATTCCCGATGATGATGGTCAACGGCGTCATTTTCTGGTTTCTGATCATCAATATCATCGGTTTCCTCATCTTCCGTCGCTGGTTCAAAAAGCACCAAGGGGCTGAAAGTTCGGTCAACGCTGAAGAGCTGGGGATTGCCTTCCGCTGGTCAAAGTTCTTGCTTGCATTCCTGCTGGCGCTTGTGCTGTTTGCCTTTGTCTATGCCCTGCAAGCCATACCTGAATCCTTCCTGCTGGTGGACTTCCGCTACAAGTTCCCCTATGCCAGTGACATGACAGGCTACCGCTGGCTAATGATGCTGCTCTATTTCCCCCTGTTCCTGCTCGGATTCATCCAGGTGAACATCATGCTGCAAGCCCAGCTGCGCCCCAAACCGGGCGCAACCTGGCAGGTGACTGTATTGCGCAAAACGCTGCTGGGTTTGTTTGTGATGCTGACGCCCCTGCTGTTCCACATGGCACTCCAGTACGTGCCCCTCTACACAACGGGTTTTGTACCCTTTGTAGGACCCGGAGGCGCATTGGTGGGATTTGTGATCAACATCGAGCACATGTGCGTCCTGCTGGGGATGATGATCCCGATCGCGACGGTACTATATGAAGCCACCGGCAGCATCTACCCAGGTGCGATCCTGAACGCCCTGATCGTGACATGGATGTTCACCTCGTCCTCGGTGATCGCCCCCCTGCCAATCTAGCCTGAAGCGCCATCGAGGCGTATCAGGCGTATGCCTGGTTCGGGTGAACCAGGCGAAGTTCTTTCGCCTCAAGCCACATCGCAGGCGTAAGCGCGCACATTGTGGATGTAGTCATGTAGGCTGCGCCATACGTAACCTGCAAAATAGTTTTTGTGTAGATCAGGTTTATAACCTGACAAAAAAGTGGAGCGCCCGGTCAGATCGCAGGCGTAAGCGCACACAGAGTGGGTGTAAGCAAGGAAAATGAGAACCCTTACCTCCCTAAGGTCGCAACGTTTGTTCTGCGCCTTCTTGCTTGACGCGGATCGGGATCAGCAAACCAACCGCAACCAGACCCAAGCTGGCGGCGATCCGACACGTGATCACCAGGTCCAGGCTTTGAAGCAAGATTCCACCCAGGGCAAATCCAATCACCCCGCCCACCCAGCTGGTCGCGCTGAAAAGTGCCAGCCCTTTCCCGAGGGATGGGTGCGGCACAAGATCCGTGACCAGCGCATTCCCGACAGCGCTGTTGCACCCAACGGCGATCCCCCCGATCGCCGAAACCATCCAAAAGTGCCAGAGCTCCCTGGAAACCGACAAGGTCAGCAATCCGGCTATCGATAAAAGATACCCAAAAAAGAGAACCCATTTTCGGTCGATGCGATCCGAGAGCCAGCCCAGCAAAAAGGGAAGCGGTAAGGAGATCAACCCACCGATCACCACGGTGCTCGAAATCTCCAAAGGATCAAAACCCAGTTTGTTCATTGAAAGTGAGCGGAGGAGCACGGTCACAAAACCGCCAATTGAAATGATGATGCTTGCCGTAAACAGCAAATAGTATAACCTCCCCAGGGATTTGCTTTCAGGTAGTGGGGCTTGCTCACCGCCTGATGGCTTGTCCTCCTTTTCTTCCAGAAAAAGCGCCGAAAATGGCCCCAACAGCAGGAAGATGGCAATGCTGTTGAACATCGCCGAGTACCCCCAATGCTTGACCAACCATCCCGTGCCAAAGCCGCCGATGATCGATCCAAGCCCGCTTGCTAAGGCCAGGATGCCAAAGATTTTCCCCCGTTCACCTTCCCCAATGGACAGCCCTGTCAGGATGCTGATCAACGCCAGCCCCATACCGGCGAAAAACCAGAGGAGGGCTGTCAGGAGGGTCAAAGCCCACAGGCGATCGACCCTGCCGATCATCCATGCCGGGGGAGAGGATATTAGAATGATCAACACAATGGGGATTTTCCGACGCAATCGCGTCCCGGAGATCCATCCTGCAAAAAATGCACCGATCGCGATGGCCAAATAGGTGACAGCAAGGTACGCCCCAGCCATGATGGCATTTGCACCCAGCCTTTCAGCATAGACGGGAAGCAACGGGAGCAGCCCATTTCCGACCGTCCAGGGAATCAGGCTGCAAACAAATATGGACACCAGTTGTTTCTTACTGATCTTCATCAGGACACCACCTATTCTGATTTCTCGATCCTATGACCCGGAACCCACATGCCCCACCCTCGTCTACAGATCAACATGCACCCGCTGAGCGGATTCACCCGGGTTTGGATTGCTGGATCATGCATCCTTCCCGTCTTCTTTGATGGATTCAAGATGGAAGGTGGATATGAGATTGTGATGGTTCGGGAACGGAGAGGAGGGCGTGTTGCGTTGTGCTGTTATTAGTATAGCAAAAATGGGGGCTTTTTCAATAAGGTTAGGAAAATATTGGAGGTGTCAGCGATGAAAACATTCGTATGGAGAGTGTTTACTTCGTCATACGCAATCTGCAAAACAATTTTTGTGTAGGTCAGGTTTATAACCTGACAAAAAAAGTGCGGCTCCCGGTCACATTATAGGCGTAAGCGCGCACATTGTGGATGTAGTCACGCAGGCTGCGCCATACGTAACCTACAAAATAGTTTTTGTGTAGGTCAGGTTTATAACCTGACAAAAAAAGTGTGATGCCCAATCAGATCGAAGGCGTAAGCGCACACAAGTGGGTGTAGTCACATAGGCTGCGCCATACGTGACCTACGACACCAAATCTGGTATGCTTGTGGTAAATCAAACACAATAGGAGGCTTCTTATGAACTATCGAACCTTTGGAAAGACCGGCTGGCAGGTCTCGGAGATCGGCTTTGGTGCCTGGGCGATCGGCGGAGATTGGGGGCAGGTCAGCGAGGATGATGCGCTGGCGGCGCTTCGCACAGCGATCAGTGAGGGCGTCAACTTCATCGACACCGCCGATGTCTACGGCGACGGGCGCAGTGAGCGCCTGGTGGGGCAGGTGATCAAGGAATTCCCCGGGCAGCGGATCTATGTGGCGACCAAAGCCGGCCGCCGCCTGAACCCCCACGTGGCCGCGGGCTTTACCCGTCAGAACCTGACCGCCTTCATCGAGCGCAGCCTGAAGAACCTGGGCGTGGATGCCCTCGACCTGGTCCAGCTGCACTGTCCGCCCACCGAGGTGTTTTACATGCCCGAGGTGTTCGGCATCCTGGACGACCTCGTCAGCGCGGGTAAGCTGTTGCACTACGGCGTAAGCGTGGAAAAGGTGGAGGAAGCCATCAAAGCAATTGAATATCCCGGCGTGCAAAGCGTGCAGATCATCTTCAACATCTTCCGTCAACGCCCAGCAGAGCTGTTCTTCCCCCTCGCGAAGGAAAAGCAGGTAGGGATCCTGGCGCGGGTGCCTCTCGCCAGTGGGCTGCTGACCGGCAAGATGACCAGAAACACCACCTTCGCCAAGAGCGACCATCGCAATTATAACCGTCACGGCGAATCCTTCGATGTGGGCGAGACCTTCTCGGGCGTTCCCTATGAGACCGGGCTGGAGGCGGTGGAGGAACTGCGTTCGCTCGTGCCGGAGGGGTTCAGCATGGCACAGTTTGCCCTGCGCTGGATCCTGATGGGCGACGCGGTCAGCCTGGCCATCCCGGGTGCCAAGAACCCCCGGCAGGCAATGGACAACGCAGCGGCTTCGGACATGCCAGCGCTGGATGGGGAAACGATGGACAGGATCCGCTCAGTCTATGACCGGCACATCCAGGCGCACGTGCATCAGAGGTGGTAGCCTGAAGCACCCTCAAAGCGCATCAGGCGTATGCCTGGTTCTGCCGAACCAGGCGAAGCGAGCGGCACCTAACACCTTGGAGCGAATGATACCAATACAGAGATTGCCACGCTTCGATCGCAATGACAAAAGATAAATCCTTGCCCTGCCTTCTCCCTTGGAAAGGGCGAGGATAAAGGTGAGGGTGGATCACGCCCAACCCGAGATTGCCACGCTTCGCTTGTAATGACAAAATGATAAACCCTCACGCATATAAGGGCGAGTGAAAGGTTATTTCGAGACCAGTCGATCGGTTCATTCCCCTCATTTACACCCTGAAAGGGCATATCCATCAACTTTCAAAAAAACACCCCGGGATAGAGCCTACCTTGATATCATCGGTATGTAATAAAAATGACTGAACAAGCAGGCATTATAAATCGGCGTGGAAAATTGGCTGGAATTGCCAGCCGTATCAATCAAGGTTGCTGTTACGTTCGGACCGGTTAGCAACCCCGTCCACTCAAAATTCCCGCTGGAATCTGTCGTCACCGTGTCCTCATAGACACGTCCTTCATCCTGGTAATCCGAAAAGATCTGCACAAAACATCCGCCGCAAGCCGCGCTACCTTCCACCTGGAAACAAGATGCCGAGCTCAATGTTGGGGGAAGGATATTAGCATTCGCATCACCGACCAGTTGAATGCCCAACCCTGCGTTATTATCAATCCCGTTGTATTCAATCAGATTGAGATCAGCAACGTCTGGGAAACCGGTATCATTTTCAATCCGCACGCCGGCATTTCCCTCAGCCATACCATTACCGCTGATCTTGTTTAATATGATTTGATTTCCTTTACTGTTCCTGATGTGAACCCCAAAGAATTGATTATAGTAAATGTTATTGGTGCCAATAAAATTATAACCCACATCCAAAAATGACTCGTTGACCACAACAATGCCGCTCCACTGGTTATATGCAATAACATTGTAATAGGAAAGGTTGTCAATACGTCCCACATAGTTATCATGAGCGCCATTATAGATCCCAATGCCGTGATGATGATTTGGGGCAGAACCATGCATACTCGTCCCAATTTTGTTTCTCTCGATTTTAGTGCCAGATGTTAGACTTCCTTCCAGCCGAATGCCATCCGAAAGGTTCCCCGAAATCCAGTTATCATAGATCATGTTGCCTTTACTTCCCGTAATGTATATTCCATGATTTCCATTACCGCGTTCCTCATCTTTGTCAACATTCAACCCAATCGTGTTTAGTTCAATCAAATTGTCATCCGATGAGGATAGGGAAATCCCATGCCCACCATTGGAACCGATTGTGTTATTGGAAATGCTATTTATCTCACATCCACTAAGGCTGATGCCATTTCCAACAGTGACAGGTACAGACGGCAAATAATCAGGTTGCAAACCAATTAAATTATAGGAAATTGTGTTAACACTGGTATCTGCGAGATGGATCCCATCCAGTTTTTGACCACAGATATGATTGTCATGTGCATAGTTTTTAAGTGCATCAGCAACCAGGTTGATCCCATATCTCTCAGAAATAAAGATCTGATTGTATTCAATTACATTTGTATCCGAATCAACCTCGATTCCATCGCCCTGGCTGTTAAAAATCCCTAAACCGTTAATGGTATTGCTGCCATTGCGAATGATAAATATATCCGACCCTGGTGGCAGAGACGTTCCCCGCAAGATCACACCTGGAAGATAGGGATGTGTGCCAGGTTGGGTGGAACCATATATCCCCAAGCCATCAAGATCTTCCAGCATGGGCAAGACGATAGTCAGATCAATAAACCAAACACCTAAAACCGAATCATAACCAGGGTCGGTTGTGGGGATGTCAAAGTAAATGTAATCATAACCGCTGTGCCCATTCGCATCCAGGATCGCCTGGCGCAGCGACCCTGCACCAGTGCTGTTGGTATTTGTGACAACATAAATGGTGCGGCTCGCTTCAGCACCAACGATGGGGATTGCGCTGAGCAGAGAAATACTCAATAACAAAACCATTATCGTGCAAAAAAACAGGTTTCTATGATTAGACATTATTCCCTCCTGATATGTGAAGGACAAATGTAGTTGATGTCGATGAAGTGTGTAGGGATTTAATTAATTATAGCAAAATTTGTTAGTTTTATAAACAAAATCAAGCTGGAGAAGTCCCTTCCTTATCACGCCCGTAGACGTGATCTACGCCTAAATAACAAGCCTTCCCCTAACCACCATGTGAGAAGGTGTTGCCCCTTCAGGATGATAAATGAGGGGAAGCTATAAATGAGATCCCTCCGAACAAAAATTCTGTTGATGATTACTATGTAATGGTAGATAATGTCTTTGCAGTCTAAAGTCCGCACTCCGAAAATAATAATTTTTTTGAGCGCTAACAATGTTTGGGATAAATCCTAACCCTGCCATCTCCCTTGTTAAGAGCGAGGAAAAGATAAATTATCTTCCCTCATCAGTCAGCTGGCGCTGACAGCTTCTCCTGGGAGAAGCCTTGAAATACATCCCCAACCCCAACGGTGTGACGGATGATGTAAAAATATATCTCAATCGTCAAAGCTCTTCCACTCCGCCAGGGTTACCTCGTCCGTGCGGTAAACATCCCAGCCTTCCCCAGCCTGTCGCATGAAAAGCACCAGCTTGAATTCCCCGCCCGATCGATCAAACGCCCCTTCTTCGTTTTTCCACAGATACAGTTCCATCCCGTGGAGAAGTACCTGGGCTTCCTCACCCGACCGCCTGACTCTGATCTTGTGATAATATTCGGGGTGAATATCCCCATCAAAGGGTGCCAACCCCTGCATATTTTCGACAAAGAAAGCTTCCGCATTGACCCCTGCAGCGATGTCACCATCGCCCTGAAGCGTGGGGTAGCGCGCATAAAACGAATCCATGTCTCCCGTGATGACCGCTTCCTTGCGGTAGTGGAAATATTCCAAAATCGACGGCATCAGGCTTACATAAGTCTCCGGGTCGGGTTCCGTGAATCCAGAAGGCTCGGACACTGCTCCTGGCGCGCAGCCAGAAATCAGGATCATCCCAATCAACAAGCACATCACCATTATCCGTTTCATCAGCATCGTCCTCAACCAAAATGTATACAATGATTATAGATGAAGAATCAAAATTGCCATCCTTTTCCATCCCTTGCCATTGTGAAATGATGGTATAATCTCCTTCTCAAAAAAAGGGTGGCATTTTGGGTGAATGGTTTTGATGATCGATACTGCGAACCCTGCTGCATGGCAGGGCTAATCCAGCATCGATACAAATCCAATCACCTCTTCTTATTTAATGGCTCACATTCCAAAAATGAGGGGGGTCGATTATGATAAAGGAGCGAGTCAAATATGAATGCAATCGAAGTTTATCTGATGCAGGTTATGGAAAAGGACCCCCAAAAGGTCATCGATGCATTGGGGCATCTGGCTGCCTTCAACGACGTGCGCGCCCTGACAGAAATCCAGAATGCCTTCTTCCATCCCATTCCCGAGGTGCGTGTTGCCGCAGCTGATGCAGCCGGTGACAACCGGGATGAATCCTTGTTGGATGCGCTGCTGAGCCTGCTGGATGATAATGACCCCAGGGTCCGCCTTGCCGCAGTGAATGCCGCAGCGGCATTCTCCAGGAAGTCACCCATTGAGAAAATCATCCTGGCTTTGCTCGAGCGCCAACCCGAACCCCAAACAGCAGATACCGTCCGAGACATCATCCTCCAGGCAGGACCTGGGGTCATCCCCATCCTGCAAGTCGAATTGAACTCCCTGGATAAAGCTCGGCGGGACCGGGCAATTCACCTTTTGCCGTACCTGGGGGACCTGGGCGTGATGACGCTTATCTCAAACCTGCCCAACCTAAATCTTTGGGAATCGATGAAATCCGCCAAAATGCTGGGCGGGTTGAACCATCCCATGCTGGTGGATTATTTCCTGGACATGCTTTCGGATGCCGATGTCGAAAAGCGACGCTTTGCAATGGCTGCAGTGACCAATGGGACTTTTTCTCAAAAGTCCATTAAAGCCGTTGGTCAGGTCCTGCTGAATGACCCCGACCAGTACCTGCGCATGGATGCTGTCTTTTACCTCAAACTGGTAAATCACCCATCCATCCTGACATACCTTGACCAGTATGACCCCGCCAAGGAGAAAGGATTATATGGACGCTGGATAAGGGAATTCGTCCGGGATATTCACATCGGTATCGACCTGCAAAGCAGACCCTTAATGGACATCCTTGAGATGCTAAATGCAGGCGATAAACACGAGCGACCGCTGGCGTGTGTGGAGATATCCAGGCGGGAAGACCCCCTCGCCATTCCCTTTTTAGCCAATGCCTTGCGGAACGAAACCTATTTTGATGCACAGGGGCACATCCTGGTGAGTTTATCCGACCTTGAGGCTGTGGAAGCGGTGGATGATATCCTGGATTTCTTTGATGGCAGCTACACCAATCAGGAAGATGCCCTTGCGCTGCGGATACTGGGCGAGCTTTACCATCCCAAAGCGCTGGAATACCTAGAATTGCGGGCAAGTAAACCTATCCTGAATGACATCCCCGCTGAAACTGAACCCATCTATTCAGCCCGGAACGCAGTGGAAACCATCAAAATGAGGATGGGCTTCCTTAGAAAAATCTGGTTCACCGAGGTGGATACAGACGAGGAACAGCGTGTCCTTGTCGCAATTCTTCTTGCCATGCGTGGAGATGCCCGCGGCATCGACCTGATGATGGCGCATTTCAGCAAAACAGATATACCGGCAATCCGCGATCAGACCCTGCGTGCGCTGGGTGAATCTGGCTCTGTCTTTGTCCTGCCCTTTCTAAAAGATATCCTCAAATCGCCCAAGGAAAGGTTGGTCTGGCACACCCTCTTAGCAATCGGTCAGCTTCCACTTGAGAATGCGCCTTATGATGTAAGTGCCTTGCTGTTGGATGAGAAACCCATCCTTCGAACGGCAGCTTTGTTCGCACTGGGGAAACTAAAAGACTTGCAAACGCTTCCCTCGATTCTCAACCGACTGAAGGATACCGACCCCTATGTCCGTGCAGTTGCCCTCCAGAGCCTGTCAAAATTCCCATTTGATTCTGCCTGGCTGCCGATACTTGACCCCCTCACAGCGGATGAGAACGCCTGGGTGCGCCTTGAAACCGCCCGGTTATTGTTTAGAAATTCAACCATTTCAACCCGGGAGGCACTGATGCGCATGCTGCGGGATGAAAAGCAACAAATTCGGTTTTTTGGCTCCAAGTTGGCAAATTCCCATTTGGATGAGGATTTACGCCCTACCCTGGAATATTGCGCCTCCATCAAAGGCGGCAATGCCAGGCGCAATGCGCGCACCTTGCTCAAATTGCTCGACCAGCGGAAAGGGATTTCAGAACCAAAAGCACAGAAACATGCGCAAGAACAAGTTCAGAAGAAGAGATTACAGGCGCTTCGCAAAGGGGCAAAATCAATTCTTACCAGGCTCGAAGCAGAAGGATGGCAGAGCCTGCTGGTAACCCAGGTGGCTGGCACAGCCTATGTGGATTGGGAAACTTTATACGCGCCCCTGGAGCCTGGTAACTTTGTAAACCTCATCCGGGAGCCCGAAAATCCCTTTGATGATTTGGCGATTATGGTCCAGGATGAAAATGGGCAAAAACTGGGCTATATCCCAGCAGCGCTCAATTATCACTTGGCATACAGGATGGATGAAGGCGAAGAATTTCCCACCATTGTGCTCAAAATCGACCGCCAGAGCCGGGTGCATTATATGACCATTGAGGTACTGGGGAAGGAGTAAAAGGTCTGCCTCTAACCTCTCCATCAGAAATTTAAGATTACTAAAACAGTCCAAAAACAAGGTAATAAATATTTATTCTCAGCCTTATGCCACCAACGTCTCTTCGCCAAATTCAACCCAATGTTCCCTGTCACCATTTATTACCTTGTTTTGGTAAATTTTTTATACCATCATCCCCCATTCCCTTTTCCCCAATACCTTATCCCAAATATCTCGTATAATTTAACCCATGACCGCTGTTGATGAAATCAAAGCTAGATTGGATATTGTGGATATCGTCTCTGAAACGGTTAACCTGCGCCATTCCGGGAAAAATTACACAGGATTCTGCCCCTTCCACATCAACACAAAAACGCCGGCTTTTGTGGTCTTTCCGGATACGCAAACCTGGCGCTGTTTTGGTCAGTGCAATGAGGGAGGTGACCTGTTTAGCTTTGTCATGAAACGGGAAGGTTGGGACTTCGCCGAAACCCTGCGGCGTCTGGCAGAGCGGGCTGGCGTCACCTTGCAGGAGTTCACCCCTGAACAGCAAGAAAAGGTTGAGGAAAATGAGCACCTCCGCGAGGTCCTCAGTATGGCAGTCACATTCTTCCAACACCAGCTTCGCAACAGCCAGGCTGGAAAATCTGCGCTTGATTACCTCTACAAACGAAAGCTGACCGACGCAAGCATCAATGATTTTTCCCTGGGTTATGCACCTGATTCCTGGGATGCCCTCACAACCTACCTGACCTCACGAGAGATCAGCGAGGCGGATATGCTGGCAGCAGGGCTGGTCACTGAACGGGAAGGCACTGGCGTGTACGACCGCTTCCGCCATCGCCTGGTGATCCCCATCCGAGATCAAAATGGTCGGATGGTTGGCTTTGGGGGCCGCGTGCTGCGGGAAGAGGATGTTCCGAAATACCTCAACTCGCCCAAAACCGACATCTTTGATAAGGGCAGGCTGCTGTATGGGTTGGATATGGCACGGCGTGAGATCAGGGCAAAAGACCAGGTGGTGATTGTTGAGGGTTACCTGGATGTGATCGGTCCCTACCAGGCAGGCTTTAAGAATTGTGTTTCGCCCATGGGAACCGCCCTCACCGAAGACCAATTCCGCCTGATCAAACGCTACTCCCATAAGATCATTCTCGCACTTGATCCGGATGCGGCTGGTCAAAAAGCGACCCTGCGTGGATTGCAAACAGCCCGTCAAACCCTCGATCGTGAGGGTGATGTGATGTTTGATGCACGCGGCCTGATGCAGGTGGAAGGGCGGCTCAAGTCGGATATCCGGGTAACCACCCTGCCTGATGGGCTCGACCCGGATGAAATCGCCCTTGAAGATCCGGAGCGCTGGGCACAGCTGATATCAAGCGCCAAACCAGTGGTCATCCACGTAATGGAAACTCTGGCAGCGCGCGAAGATATAGATGACCCCAAGGTCAAAGAGGAGGTCGCCAGCCAGGTGCTCCCACTAATTGAGGATGTGGGTGGCAGTGTTGAAAGAGAAGCATACCGCCAGCGCCTTGCTCGAATTCTAAAAGTCGATGAACGCGCCCTTGTGCGCCGTGCAACAGGCAGCGGTTCACGCATCCGCCGACCTTACCGCCCCAAACCAGAAGTGCCACCGCCAACCCGCCCTGCCAGAGGACTCACAAACCGCCAGTTGGAAGAGAATTGCATCAAAGCCCTGGTTTCTGATCCAACCCTGATCCACTTCATTGATCGCACCTTTCGAAATTATGAATTGGCATGTCTGCATGAAGATGATTTTTCCAACACAGATTTCAAAGAACTTTTCAGGCTGATCGAACAAGCCAACGAACAGGATACAGAAACCCCGATCGATTATGTTCAAAAAAGAATCCCTGAATCCCTGGTCGATATCATCACAGAAGGTGCAGGACTGGAGACCTATCCTGATTGGCGTCTACAACCTAATGCACCTATCCTTGAATTCCTTCAAAAAACCTTCATTCGTCTCCGCCGGGTCAGAATTGATGAGGGATTGGAACACCTTGTTTTTCTCCAATCGCAACAAACGGATGAAAACGAGGAAACAGGGGTCAACATAAAAGATCTGGCATTGGAATATGTCAGGGTAAGAGCAAGGCTCGATCAGGCACTCCAGCAGCCCTATACACACGGAAAATCACGGTCATAGACCTGTGGGTATTTATCCGGTTTTCCATTAAAATGAGTAAATACAATGCCGTTATCACATTGACAAACTACCACAACCCGTATGAAATGAAATTAGAGTCAGAGGAGCCGAAAGAAGAACAAATCGAAGAACTTGACGAGGAAGAAGAACTTGATCAAGATGAAGCGTATTCATCAAGCAGTTCTTTGGATATCCCCGCGATCCTCGCTATGACAGATGACCCTGTCAAGCTCTATCTGCGCGAAATCGGGCAGATAGAGCTTCTTGATACAGACCAGGAATTCTGGCTGGCTTCCCGGTTGAAAGGCCAGTTGCTGGTTCAAGAATTCAAAGCAAATACTGAAAAGGTAGCGGAAAATTCCCATCAAGCTTTGCTTGTGGCGATATTTAAGGAGTTTCAGACTATCTGCAAAGATCTGAATAAATCGAGCAAGCTTTCTGATCTATCCATTCCAGATATTGCACTGCTATTATGCGAAGCACAAATGCTGCGAGAAACCTGGCAGATTAATGTACCATCCTACCTTCGCTCCTTTCTCGAACATGAATATTGGGAAAAACCAGAAAGACCAAACGATTTCGTCAAAATTATTTACAGGGCTTATCTTTGTTTTTATCTTTTTCCGATCGATCTCGCAGATAAGCTATTAAAAACAATTCAGGAAAAAACCAGCCTGCCAAATGAAAGGCAATTTAGAAAATTCCTTTCCCCGGAAGAAAAGGCTGAAGCGAATTTTGTTGAAGTTCAGATATTGAACGAACAATCCAATCAAGCCCTGATAAGGGCGAACCTGCGCCTGGTGGTAAGCGTTGCCAAACGCTACATCAACCGGGGAATCGCCTTTCTTGATCTGATCCAGGAAGGTAATATGGGATTACTTCGGGCGGTAAAGAAATTCGACCCCACACTGGGCTACAAATTCAGTACCTATGCCACCTGGTGGATCCGTCAATCCATCAGCCGGCACATTGCTGAAAGTGCACGCACAATTCGCATACCTGTTCATATGTATGAATCGATTTCCCGCATCATCCGCATTCAAAGAACACTCACCCAGGAACTGGGGCGTGAACCAACCCTGGAAGAGGTTGCACTGGAATCGGAATTTATCGATGAGAATATCGCTGCGAAAATCCATTCGGCTCAAAAGAATAAAACCTCATTGGATCCACAGCTGAGCCTGGCATTGGAGGCTGCGACAGATAAGGTCCAGAATATTCTCAAGATTGCGCAAGAACCGATCTCCTTGGAACTTCCTGTTGGCGATGAAGAGAACAGCGTTCTGGCGGATTTCATCGAGGACCAAGAAGCGTCTGCGCCAATGGATGCCGCTGCCCGGCAGATCCTGAGAGAGCAAATTCGTGCGTCCCTCGATCGTCTCAGTGAACGCGAACGCCAGGTACTTGAATTGCGTTTTGGATTGGTGGATGGTCGGGATCACACCCTTGAAGATGTAAGTGAATATTTTAATGTTACCCGTGAGCGCATCCGCCAGATCGAATCAAAGGCGCTGCGTAAATTGCGGCATCCCAGTCACAGCAGTGACCTGCGGGAGTTCCTGCCCTAGTCGCAAAGGAATAATATGACCGGAACCCAACCCATCTCATATGAGGAAGCCAGGGACGGTAATCGCCGTCTTTGGGAAGAAATCACGCCGGTGCATATCAAATCTTACGGTGTTGATCGGTTCTTGGCGGGTGAGCGTTGGCTACCAGTGGAGATCCTGGAAGAAGTGGGTGATGTCAAAGGGCGCACCTTGCTTCACCTTCAATGTCATTTCGGTCTCGATTCGATTGCCTGGGCACGTGAGGGTGCGATCGTAACAGGGGTCGATTTTTCTCCTTCTGCGATAAAAGCTGCCCGAGAACTTTCAAAAAAAGCCAATCTTCCGGCTTCTTTCCTGAGCACAGATATTTATGACCTCCCCCAGAATCTTGAAGGGAAGTTTGATATTGTCTTCACATCGGTTGGCGTGCTGTGCTGGCTGAAGGACCTGAACCAATGGGCGCAAATCATTGCCCATTATCTCAATCCCGGCGGTTTCTTCTATATTATGGATGCCCATCCTCTGCTGTATACCTTTGATCAGGCAGGTCAATGGCAATTCCAGATTCCATACTTTCATAACGATGCCCCTTTCAAGTGGGACGATGAGGGTCCGGATTATATGGACCCAACCTACATCACCAAATCCGCCAGCTATGAATGGCAATGGGCTGTCAGCGATATCATTAATGCCATCACAGGGGCAAGTTTGAGAATCGAATATTTTAATGAATTTGAAGCAATGCGCGATCAGGTTTACCCGGAGATGATTCTCCGAGAGGATGGCATGTATACCTTTCCGAACATGCCTGTCCCCTTACCCATCATCTTTTCCCTCAAAGCGCGAAAAGAGGTTTGAGACAAGCTTATATGAAAGAAGGCGAAAAGCTTTACGATCGCATTTACGATATGGTCCGGCGGATCCCACCAGGTAAGGTGACAACATATGGACGAATTGCCGAATTGGTGGGGGGATGCACAGCCCGGATCGTCGGTTATGCTATGGCAGCATTGAAAAGCGGAAAAGCGCCTGACGTGCCCTGGCACAGGGTCATCAACGCGCAGGGGAAAGTCTCCGTACACGGTGACGGCGTCGGGAATGCGATGCAGCGTGTTCTTCTGGAGGAAGAAGGTGTCCAATTTAACCAAAACGGGATCATTGACTTCAACCGCTTTGGCTGGCCTGGACCGGAAGAGCCTTATTAGATTTGTTGTTGACTGCTTCTTTTCGCACCAAATAAAGAATCTCAGCCATCACCACATCATCATCGAACTCCAAAATCGGGCGTGTTATAATTGAGCCGTTTTGCCAGCCAGTCAATTTAAATTTTTATCGGAGGAACCATTATGGGCGCGAACATCGTCGTTGGAGGTTTTTGGGGAGATGAGGGGAAGGGCGTGGTCAGTGCGTGGCAAACCCACAGAAGCCATGCGCTGGGTATTTTCAGGGGATGTGGGGGAACGAATCCTGAACATGGTTTGTTCATTGAAGAGAACTATATTAAGACCAACCAGTTGCCCCTGGGATTCATATTCGAAGAATGCCTGATCGGCCTGGGGCCTGGAACCGCTGTTAATGTTGAGAAATTCCTGGCAGAAGTGAAACAGTTTCGCCTAACACCAGATAAAGTGCGGGTTGATCCCAGATGTCCCATCATCACGCCCGAAAATATCCAGGAAGAAATCGATAGTTCAAAGATGAATGCCATCGGCAGCACAAAAAGCGGCACGGGTATTACCATGGCGCACGCCGCTTTGCGGATTTCGCCAATAGCAAAAGACATGGAAGATCTGCAGCCCTACCTGGATGACGTCCCAATGCTTGCCAATCGATTGGCGAACCAGGGCACCATCAGCATCGAAAGCACACAGGGCACATTTCTCTCTCGTTTTCATGGGGAATACCCAAATGTAACCTCGGTTGATGTCACTGCGCCCTCCGTCATTGCTGGTGTGGGTTTGAATTGGCGCGCGGTTGAAGATGTGATTGTGTGTGTCAAAGCGCTGCCAACCCGGGAGGGAACGGGAGCGATAGGAGATGTGGAAGAATTTTCGGTTGAGGAAATGCAGGCATTGGGCATTGTCGAATACAGTTCGATCTTCGATCCCGAGACCGGCCAGCGGCAAATTCGGAGGAAAGCAAAAGGGATAGACTATTCCCTGCTCAATCGGATCATCATGCTAAATGGCGCCAATCAAATTGCGCTGACCTTCACGGAGCATTACGACCCGGAGGTCAAAGACGCCAACCGGTGGTCTCAATTGACATCGAAAGTGAAAAACCTGGTGAGAGAAATCGAAAGGATCACCAATGTTGAGGTGACCCTTGTTAATACAGGTAAACAATGGTCCAGCATCGTCAGTAAAAATGATGATTTGCCCCCAATCAACGCTGATCTGACATCCAGATTGAAATCTTACATTTAAAGAATAACCCGGGTGGGTGGTAAATTAAGCTGGCATCTGTCTAATTTGATCATCCACCCATATCTGTCCCTCGGGGGTTAGGACACGAATCTCTTCACCATCACGACCGAATTGCCGGTAATCCAACCCATATCCCACAACAAACAGCGGTTGAATGAAGAGACCCATATGCCGAACTTCGGGTAGATGCTTGTAGCCGTTAAGGCCGGTATTCCGCCACTCAATGTTTTCAGGTCGCTCTTTGAACAAAAAAGTACAGATGTTCCTTTGGGAAACATTTTTACTATCTAAAAATTCACATACTCTGACAATCGTTTCCGACGAATCAATAATATCCTCAACGATGATGACCAACCTGCCATCCAAATCGGGACCCTCGTAGGGAAATACTTTCACATCACCGGTTCCATCCACCCCAGCATAACGGTGATGGGTTTTCAGCCAGGCATTTTCACATTGAAAAGAAAGGTTGCCCAGTTCTCGGGTCAGATCCCGATGAAAGGGTACAGCACCTTCCCTCAAACAAAGGATGATCGGCTTTTGACCGAAATAATCAATACTATAAAAGATTTCCTTGGCGACTCTTTTTACCGTCGATTGGATGCGTTCCTTACTGGCAACAACTTCTCCCAGCAATGATTCAGGTATCACATACTCATTCATTAAAGATTCCTCTTAACTCGATTATCTTATTAACCAAAACAATCGTACTAAATTGTCCAAGCGATGTCAATCAATTTTTTGCTATCAAACCTATCAAGAACCTAACCGATCATCGATCTTCTCCACAATAAATGAGATATTCACACTGGATTTTTATGCTTACTGCAATTCGAGATAATGGTAAACTTGAGCCAATCCGATGTGCCAAGGAGGTGCCGAGTGATTCCCGTTTCAAATTCAAAATTAGAAATGATCTTATACGTCAGCGATATGGAAAACGAAGTCCAGTTTTACCGGGATACCCTGGGGCTCTCGATCCTGTACCCCACCAACCTCGAAGATTATTCCAGTGAAATGTGGGTGGAGTTTGCGTGCGGAGATGCGATCCTGGCTTTGCATGGCGGCGCTGAACGCGTTCCGGATGATCTGCACGAGGTGGTTTTTTGGGTGGAAGATGTTGCCCAGGCAAGGGAAGAGATTGTAGCCTCAGGAATACCCATGAACCCGGTGCGCGACCTGGAAGATGGCGCGCTTATTGCCGAGGGGCGCGACCCAGACGGACATCGGTTCGCTATCCGATCTCATTAGGTAGGCTCCCATTTGCCCTCCACCAAGGAAATTTACCGCAGGTTTGCCAAAGATTATCACATGCTGGTGATGCGGGAAGACTACCAGGGAAACCTCCTGCCTGCCATCCTGGCCATCACCCCGCTTCAAGGGCGAGATGTGGTCGAACTGGGCGCTGGCACCGGTCGTCTCAGCGATCTGATCTCATCCCAGGCTCAGCAAGTGATTGCATTGGACCTCTCCTTTCATATGCTTTCTTACGGGAAAAATTATTTATCAAAGCAAAGCGTGGACAATATCAACCTGGTTCTTGGTTCGCATTGGGCTTTACCCCTGGCAAATAAAACCGCAGATATTGTCATCGCTGGCTGGAGCTTTTGCTATGCTGCGGTTGACGCCGATGAGGATTGGCAATCTGTACTTGAGCAGGCTCTGGATGAGGTAAGGCGCATACTGCGCAAAGATGGCAGCCTGATCCTGATCGAATCTCTGGGTACGGGGTTTGAAACGCCTGATCATCCGGATGTGCTGGCAGACTATCTTGCATATCTTGATACACATGGATTTCAATCCACATGGATTCGGACGGATTATCGCTTTACCGACAGGAAAGAAGCGCAATATCTGACCACATTTTTCTTCGGTGATGATTCACTCCCTACGTGGGAGACTGAGAAAGGCATGATCGTCCCCGAATGTACTGGCTTGTGGTGGATAAATTTATAAGGAAATAACGTCACGCTGGTACCATTTAAGCGTGCTTTGCGCTAAAGTACACCAGGAGATTGCCGTTTCGCCCTGCAGCTCCTCGTAATGACGCGCATGCAGGTTAAAGTGCGGATGGTCTTTCTAGCCTTCAGAAAGAAATCAATCCCTGGTTTGTGGAAGGTTCATGAAGGCTTCTCCAGCACTTGAAGGTGTTCCGCTCCGCTCCAGGATAACTCTTAGGGTGCGGTGGGGTTTTCACCGCACCATTTTCTTCCCCTCATCCCTTATGTCATGTGCATGTTCTGCGCCTGATGATGTTCCCCTCCGTTCCAGGAGAAGCTGTCATCGTAAGTAGGGTGCGGTGGGATTTTCACCGCACCATTTTTCTTCCTCTCATCCCTTATGTCATGTGTATGTTCTGCGTCTGATGATGTTCCCCTCCGCTCCAGGAGAAGCTGTCAGCGTTAGTAGGGTGCGGTGGGATTTTCACCGCACCATTTTTCTTCCTCTCATCCCTCATGTCTGCGGCTTGCCACCTTCCATCCCCCAAGGGGGTTTGGGGAAAACTTGTTATTAACACTACCTCTCCGTGCTTTTGCTCGTCATAATAACAAACACAGGATAAACTGATTTTCATGAGCGCGGCTTGCCGTGCACCTGCGCATCAAATATACTGCGTTAATCTGGAGGCTCACAATCTTCGCCACTAAATCAATGAAAAAAATAGAGACGTTGCAAGCAACGTCTCTACGTACAGATCAAAAAATTTTGTTTATCGACTCTTTACCCAATCATCCCATAGCGGCGCAGCGCTGCATCAAGGATCATATTGACCAATTCCACATGCTCAACCCCCTCCGCAGCAGCTTCAATCACAATATCCGAGATGCCAGGTGAGAGTCCGGGCAGGGGATTGATTTCCAGGATATACGGCTTCCAGTTTTGATGGGCATCCAGACGGAAATCAACACGGGCAACATCCAAGGCACCTGTCACGCGGAACACGGCTGCCGCCAGCCAGTTGAGTTCATCCACCATCTCCTCATCCAGCGGTGCCGGGCAAAGGTAGGTAAGCTGATCCGCGAGGGCAACCTTCAGACGGTTGGCATAGACAGCGTCCGTCTCTAAATAAGGCGAAAGATCGACTTCCATAGGCGGGAAAAAGCGCAAGCCTGCCTGCATACGGGGCAAATCCTCATCGTGGGGCAAACGGCGAGCCACAGGCCCAACCAGGTTGCCAACCATGCCCACCGTCACTTCACGACCTTCGATAAAGGATTCCACCAAAGCCGGCTGGTGGTAACGATTGATCATTAATCCAACCTGTTCACGCAGCTCATCCTCGTCATTCACGATCGACTTTGCAGAGACACCCATCCCCGTTCCCTCCCGGCTGGGTTTGACAAACAAAGGAAACTGCATTTTCTCATCCAGGGGCTCATCCACGCGCTCAAAGCTCTGAAACCCGGGTGTGGGCAGTTCGTGATAGGTCAGCACCCGCTTGGTCATTGGCTTATCCAAAGCTAAAGATAAACACAATACCTTCGAGCCAGTATAGGGAATCTGTAATTTTTCTAAAATTGCCGGAACCTGCGCTTCTCGGGAATCCCCAAAGTGACTTTCGCAAATGTTGAAACAAATATCTGGTTTGAATTGGCGGACAGTATCAACAAGGGTGATATCACCCTCAAGAAACTCGCAAACGTGGCCGCCCGAGCGGATCGCATCTACGAGGGCGTTGATCGTCTTTTCACCGTCGAGGTCATCCCATTGGTCTTCAGGCATGCCGTCCCAGTGAGGGGCGTTGGTTTTTAGATTGGCAAGCAGGGCAACACGAAATTTTTTCATGATCGGATCTTGTTTTCTCCATTGTGAGGGAAATAGTCCTTGTTATTATAGCATTTATAGATTGGATAATAAATATCACACATGTGTTATTCACAAAAAAATGGCGACCTTAAAGCCGCCATTCGATTTTTGGTTAAATCGTCATTGCGAAAAGCTTTCAGCGTAAGGAACTTGGCAGGCTCATGTTTTACGGACGATGAATAGTCCTTTCGTTCAGCAACTTCAATCGACCTAAAGGTTCTGCCTGAGATTGCCACCTCGCCCTGTGGGCTTGTCGCAATGACCAAAAAAGAAGGGATCGGCGTTATTCGACCCTGACCATCTTGGCGTCTTCTTCCTGCGCTTGTTTGATCCCGCGCTCAATATTAACGCTGCGCAGCATGATGATGCCTACAACAAAGAAGATCACCAACGAGACAATGCCCCAGCGCCCATCACCTGTAATTTGGGTGACAAGTGCCATCACAAAGGGACCAACGACCGTGTTGAACTTCTCGGAAACGCTGAAAAAACCGTAAAATTCAGCCGTCTTGCTCTTGGGCATCAGTTGACCCACCAGCGAGCGACTGAGTGCCTGGCTTCCGCCCTGGACCATGGCGACCCCAAATCCCAGCAGGAGAAAGTGCCATTCTTTGCTCATGAAATACCCGATAATGGCTACCAGGGTGTAAACCAGCAAGCTGAGGGTGATTGACTTTTTAATCCCGATCTTCTTGGATAGCTTTCCAAACAGGATCGCAAACGGCGCAGCCACAAACTGCACCATCAGGAGCGTGCCAATCAGGATCATCGTGCCAAAGCCCAAATCCGTTCCAAAAGCGACTGCCATGGTGATGATCGTGCCGATGCCATTGGCATAAACAAAGAAGGTCAGCAGGAACCAGAACAGGTCACGAAACTTGGCAATGTCTTTGAGCGCCTTGAAAAAGCGCCTGAAACCAACCGATAGCACATTCTGCCCGATCTCGCTGCTTTCCACCATCCGCGCCGGTTCTTTCACCCGTCGGAAGATCGGGATGGAGAATACTGCCCACCAGATTGCCACGCTGGCAAGGCTTAGGCGCATCATCAACTTGGTGGCTTCGACCTCGTCCATACTGGGTAAAAGTGAGGGACCCAGGAAGATCATGGCGACATTGATCAACAGCAGCAACCCGCCGCCAATATAGCCCATGGCATAACCGCGGGAAGATACCTGGTCCATCTCGTCTTCAGGTGCCACATGGGGCAGGAGGGCATCGTAGAACACAAGGGACCCGGCAAAACCGATCGTGCCCAGGATGTAAAGGATCGAAGCAAGCATCTGATCCCCTGGCTGATCGATCAGGAACATCAACGCCGTACTGATCACACCCAGCGCAATAAAGAACGCCATGAATTTTTTCTTTGACCCGCGGAAATCAGCGATGGCGCCCAGCACCGGGCTGATCAGTGCTGCGATCAGGCTGCCAATCGCAACCGTGTAGCCCCAGATGGCTAAAGCACCTTCAGAGGCAATATAAGCCGCAAAGTAATTGGGCAGAATGGAGCCCATCACCGTTGTGGCAAAGGCGGAATTCGCCCAGTCATACATCACCCAGCCAAACTGGGCACGCTTTTTCTCGATTAGTTCCATGAAGTGTCTCCTTATGTTGTGAGTGGACTGTGTAATTATAAAACGGATTCAAGGTTTACAGTTAACTCATGAGAGGACAACACATAATTGATTAGTCCTGTTTTTCTCGTGAGTTCAAAACTAACATTTTTTATTTTTTATCCAGTTAAATCAACGCTCGAGCGCCCCGCGGGGTATAATACAAAATTGCGCGTTTGACAAAAAAATAAAACATTTGTGCTATAATTAGCAGAATGAGTGAAGAAATTATGATGGCACGTGAAAACCTGCGCGTGGTGGGGGCACGCGAACACAACTTAAAAAACATCACCGTCGAGATCCCTCGCGACAAGCTGGTGGTGATCACCGGGCTCTCGGGCTCGGGTAAGAGCTCCCTGGCATTCGATACGATCTTTGCCGAGGGACAGCGGCGCTATGTGGAATCCCTTTCGGCGTATGCCCGCCAGTTCCTGGGGCAGATGAACAAGCCGGATGTGGACGCGATCGAAGGGCTTTCCCCAGTGGTCTCGATCGATCAGAAAGGCACCACGCACAACCCGCGCTCGACCGTGGGCACAGTGACCGAGATCTACGATTACCTGCGCCTGCTTTTTGCCCGCGTGGGCATCCCCCACTGCCCGGTCTGCGGACGGGTGGTGCAAAAGCAATCCGCCCAGGAAATCGTTGAATTCATTGAAAAGCTGCCCGACGGCAGCCGCCTGCAGATCCTTTCACCCCTTGTGCGGGAACGTAAGGGCACCTACCAGGCAGTTTTTGAAGAGATCCGCAAAGCCGGTTTTGTGCGCGTCAGGGTGGACGGCGAGACTCACGCGTTGGACGAGTCCTTTGAGCTTGACCGCTATAAAAAGCACACGATTGAAGCGGTGGTCGACCGCCTGATTCTGCACCGGCCTGAGGATGAGCAAGAGACACTTGCTGCCCGCTCACGGATGACGGATTCCGTAGAAACAGCGCTCAAATTTGGTGATGGCTATGTGACCGTTCAAAACCTGTCCGAGGAACCACCCCGGGACCTCCAATTTTCGGAATACCTAGCCTGCCCTGAGCACGGCAGCATCATCACCGAGATCGAACCGCGCACCTTTTCCTTCAACACGCCCCACGGTGCTTGTCCCACCTGTCAGGGGCTGGGCAGCAAATTGGAAATTGATCCCGACCTTCTGATCCCGGATCGCTCGATATCGCTGATCGACGGTGCCATCATCGAAAATGGCTGGAACGGCCCTAAAGATGAGGGCGGCTATTACTGGCAGATGCTGGAAGCCGTCGCCAAGCATTATCATATCGACCTAGAAGCCCCGGTTGAGACCATACCCCAGGAGAAACTCGACAAAATTTTTTACGGCACAGGCGGCAAGGAGCTGACTGTTGAATTTGTCGGTCGCAATGGGAGAAAGAGCTCCTTCCGCGCGTCCTTTGAAGGCATCGTCAACAACCTGGAACGGAGATATCGTGAGACCAATTCAGAATATGTCAAAATGAAAATTTCTGAATTCATGAGCGAGCGGTTATGCCAGACCTGCAGCGGCGATCGCTTGCGAAAAGAAGCCCTGGCGATCACCGTTGATGACAAAAACATTATCGAGGTCAGTCGATGGCCGATCAGACGCTGTCTATCTTGGATTGAAATGCTGGCAGGAGAAAAATCACCCTTTTCTGAGCGTGAACGCATCATCTCCGAACGCATCCTCAAAGAGATCAAAGCCCGGCTGGGCTTCCTGGTGAATGTCGGTCTGGATTATCTCACCCTGCAGCGCTCTGCCGGCTCCCTTTCGGGGGGTGAAGCCCAACGCATTCGCCTGGCAACCCAGATCGGCTCACGTCTGATGGGCGTCCTGTATGTCCTTGATGAACCGTCCATCGGCCTCCACCCACGAGACAACGATCGCTTGCTGCACACCCTGGAGGAAATGCGCGACCTGGGCAACACAGTCCTGATCGTAGAACATGATGAAGAGACCATCCGCCGCGCCGATTGGATCGTGGATATGGGTCTTGGCGCAGGAGACCACGGCGGTGAGGTGGTGGCTGAAGGTACCCCGGACGACATCCTGAACCATCCCAAATCCTTGACTGGGGCTTATCTATCCGGTCGCAAATTTGTCCCCATCCCCAATAAGCGCCGCACTGGCAATGGAAAGCACCTGATCGTGAAGGGTGCCCGTGAAAACAACTTGAAAGATATCGACCTCGATATTCCGCTGGGTAAATTTGTGTGTATCACGGGGGTTTCAGGATCCGGGAAATCTTCCCTCCTGATCGATACCCTCTACCGGGCACTGGCGCGCCAGCTGCATAACGCTCACACTATGCCGGGAGATTTTGACGGCCTGGAAGGAGTTGAGCACATCGATAAGATCATTAATATCGATCAATCCCCTATCGGGCGCACACCCCGTTCTAATCCCGGCACCTACACCGGCGTCTTTGACACTATTCGAGACCTGTTCGCAGAACTGCCCGAAAGCAAGATGCGCGGCTATAAAAAAGGACGCTTCAGTTTCAATGTCAAGGGGGGACGCTGTGAAGCCTGTGCCGGGCAGGGGCAGCTCAAGATCGAAATGCAGTTCTTACCGGATGTGTATGTCCCCTGCGATGTCTGCCACGGCTCCCAATACAACCGTGAGACCTTGCAGATCCAGTTCAAAGGAAAGAATATCGCGGAAGTTCTGGATATGACCATCGATACCGCTGCTGAGTTCTTTGAAGCCATTCCGAAAATCACCCGTCGACTGGAGACCCTCCAGGATGTGGGATTGGGCTATATCCGCCTGGGACAATCGGGCGTCACGCTTTCCGGCGGCGAAGCACAGCGGGTCAAGCTCTCCAAAGAACTATCACGACGTTCAACCGGCAGCACACTCTACGTGCTGGATGAACCTTCTGTCGGTCTGCATGCGGCAGATGTTCACAGGTTGATCGATGTGCTCCAGCGGCTGGTGGATGAAGGCAACACCGTAGTGATCATTGAACACAACCTGGATATCATCAAGGTTTCCGACTGGATCATTGACCTGGGTCCTGAAGGCGGCGACGCCGGCGGTGAGATCATCGCTGTGGGTGAACCAGAAGAAATCTGTGAAATGCCCCAATCTTATACCGGTCAATTCATGAAGAAAATCCTGGATTGCAGAAAAAAGCACAATTGAGTAATATCCATTAAAATTGATCTTGATCGATCTTTTGAAGCTTTTAGCATTTTATTCACTATGATGTCAATTCTAAGACTCGACCGAAGCCTGTTTTTCGGTTAAAATGGAACCACAAACGAAAAAAGGAGAGGGGTGGATCCACCTGCTAAATTAGCAGGAAATAAGTTGTAAAGGAAATCCTATGAGTAAAAAAGATGCAAAGAACGTGATTTCATCCTATCGAAAAAAGCAAAAACTTGGCCCCTATATCCTTGGAGGGGTCGCGATATTGCTGGCAATCGCCGGTATTGTGCTTTTGATCGTCTATCTTGTTGGCGGTGGAGATGGTCCCAGGATATCGCTGTTCAGCAGTAAGACCCCCACCCCCACCGAAACAGCCACACCAACACCAGTCACACCCACGGCGACTGCCACAATGACCGCCACAGTGACCAACACACCCACGATCACACCCACCAGCACCCCGAATGCGCCATTTGAGTACGAGGTTCAGGAAGGCGACAACTGTACCACCATCGCTGAAGAATTCGATGTGGATATCGAGGTCCTGATGGTTTTGAACAACCTCACCAGCAGCTGCTTCATCACACCGGGTGAAACGATCCTGATACCCGCACCAGGACAGGTATTGCCAACAGCGACGCCGCTCCCATCCGATATTGCCGTTGGCACATTGATCGAATACACCATCCGGCAGAACGACAGTCTGTATGGTCTCGCCTTGCAGTTCAACAGCACCATCGAGCGTATTATCGAAGAAACCAACGACTACCGAAGGGATAATGACCTGGACGAGATTGAAGATAATAACGACCTGTTTGTTGGCGACATCCTGATCATCCCGGTCAATATTGTCACCCCTGTGCCAACAGCGACCAACACGCGCACATTAACCTCGACGCCGGAACCCTAAGATTGACTTAAAACACAAAACAACTGCATAAATAAAACGTGACGGCGGATTGAGTTGGCTAACTCAATCCGCCGTTTCTATTTCCCCTGCCAAAAACAAAGGCTTCATTGATCCAATTTTTTGCTTCTTCTAATTAACCTCCAAAAGGGTTGATCATCCCAGTTTCATCGCATAAAAGGCTTCGTTCCAACGTAGTTCTTTTTTGAACGCTGGAATATTTGTATGCTCATCTATCAACAAGAACTCAATACCCGCAATTTCCGCAAAATCTTCAAGCTGTTGCGAAGTCACATCAAAACTGAAGCTGGTGTGGTGGGCACCACCTGCCAAAATCCAGGCAGCAGCCGAAGTCTTCAGGTTAGGTCGGGGAATCCATAAAGCCCTTGCCACAGGCAGTTTGGGTAAGGGTGCCTCTGTGGGCACCACATCCACCTGGTTGACGATCAGACGGAAGCGCGAGCCCATATCCACCATTGACGCTGCGACCGCTTCGCCAATGTGCGAATCAAAGATCAGGCGAACAGGATCATCCTTGCCGCCAATGGAAAGCGGTAAAATTTCAAGGAGAGGTTTAGTTGCCGCAATTGATTCGCAAATCTCCAGCATATGGGCACCGAGGATCTTATCGCCATCAGGGCTGAAATGATAAGTGTAATCTTCCATAAACGTGGTCCCTTTGGGCTGACCTGTGCTCATCACTTTCATAGCCCGTACCAAAGCTGATGTTTTCCAATCCCCCTCAGCACCAAAGCCATAACCCTCCGCCATCAAACGTTGAACAGCCAGCCCAGGTAATTGTACTAGCCCATTCAAGTCTTCAAAGTTGGTTGTAAATGCCTTAAACGATCCCTCCTCCAGGAATTGCCGCATACCCAGTTCAATCCGGGCAGATTCACGCAGTGAGGCGTGGCGTTCACCATCTGGTAACAAGTTAGGGGCGACCTGGTATTGATCAAGATAGGCATCAACAAGTTTCGTAATCGCGGCATCATCGACCTGGTTAACAACGTGGACCAGGTCACCCAGTCCATACCCGCTCACATTAAATCCAAACTGGATCTCAGCGGCAACCTTATCGCCTTCGGTAACCGCAACATCTCGCATATTGTCGCCAAACCGGGCAACTTTGAGCGTCTGCCATTCATGCCAGGCGCAAGCCACGCGCGCCCATTCGCCTAATTCTTTTTGTACGGCTTGATCCTGCCAGTAGCCAACAACTACTTTACGGTTTAAACCCATACGGCTATTAATGAAACCATACTCCCGGTCCCCATGTGCAGATTGGTTGAGGTTCATAAAGTCCATATCAATCTCAGTCCATGGAATCTCCCGGTTGAACTGGGTATGGAGATGCGCCATGGGCTTGGTCAATCTTTTCAAGCCGCCGATCCACATTTTTGCGGGCGAAAAGGTATGCATCCACATGATCAAACCAACACAATCCTTTGAGACTGAGGCATCATCCATCAAATTCCTAATCTCCTCAGCCGTCTTCACTACAGGCTTGAATACAATTGATACAGGGATATGCGCGGATTGATTCAGTTGATCAGCGATCACCTTTGCATTCTGAGCGACCAATTCAAGAGTTTCAGGTCCATAGAGATGCTGACTACCTGTAACAAACCAGATTTGCCACGATTTTAAATTATTCATCTTAATATCTCCTTTAATCTTTGTTCGCCTGTCCATAATAGGCATTGGCGCCATGTTTTCTCAGGTAGTGCTTATCCAATAATTCCTTCTGCATAGGGGGAATACCTGGATCCATCAACTGAGTATAGAAATTCATAAAAGCGATTTCTTCAAGCACAACCGCATTGTGAACGGCTTCCAGGGGATCCTTACCCCAGGTGAAAGGTCCATGACTGTGAACGAGCACAGCAGGGATCGCATACGGATCGATTGTCCTGAAGGTTTCCCTGATTACTTTCCCGGTTTCAATTTCATACACACCCTTGATCTCTTCAGCGTCCATTTTTCTTGTGCAGGGAATCTCACCATAAAAATAATCCGCATGGGTTGTCCCAAGCGGTTTGATGCCTTGCCCTGCCTGGGCAAAGATCGTTGCCCAGCGGCTGTGGGTGTGAACAATGCCGCCAATATTCGGAAATCCTTTGTAAAGCTCAAGATGGGTGGGCGTATCAGATGACGGCTTCAGGCTACCCTCAATAATCTCCCCCGACTCCAACCCAACAATAACCATATCCTCAAGCTTCATTTCTTCATAAGAAACGCCAGAAGGCTTGATAACCACAAGCCGCTGTTCCCTATCGATGCCAGATACATTACCCCAGGTGAAAGTGACAAGTTCATGCCTGGGAAGTAGTAGATTTGCATGATAGACCATCTCTTTCAGTTCCTCAAGCATATTAACCGATCACCTCCACTGCGGTTTTTTCAATGATAAGCCCTTTTTTATAAAGGTCCATGAACGCCAGAAATCCCACCACATCCTCAGGATCAGGCGCAATCGTCCTAACGCTTTCACCAGGGAACACCTTGTCCGCAAGATAATCATCCAGGGACTCGTTTTCACCTCGCTGAGCCATATAGGATGCCAGCAAAGCCATCCCCCAGGCACCACCCTCACCGGCTGTTTCCATCACGGAAACAGGCACGTTCATGGCAGCTGCCATCATCCTTTGCCCGACTTCTTCCGTCTTAAAGAATCCGCCATGCCCAAGGATCTGATCAATCCTGACATGCTCTTCATCAAAAAGGATGTCCAGTCCCAGTCTCATCGCTGCAAGGGCAGAGAACAGGTGCACCCGCATGAAATTTGGAAGTGTAAAAGTGCTTTCCGGTTTGCGAAGAAATAACGGGCGTCCCTCTTCAAGATGCGTAATGTGTTCACCTGAGATGGTATTATAAGCCAGGAGACCGCCGGCATCCTTGTCAGCATTAAGCGCCTGTCTAAATAAAACTTCAAACAGTCTGGACTGACCAATTTCAACACCAAGCAAACTTGAAAACTCTCCAAAAAGCTCTACCCATGCATTCAGATCAGTTGTACCGTTGTTGGTGTGCACCATTGCAACGGGATTTCCAACAGGCGTCGTCACAATATCAATCTCCGGATAGACCTTTGAGAGCGCTTTTTCCAACACGATCATGGCAAAAATCGATGTGCCAGCGGAGACATTGCCAGTGCGTTCTGCAATGCTGTTGGTGGCAACCATGCCCGTACCCGCATCCCCCTCTGGCGGACAAATAGGAATGCCTGCCGAAAGATGACCTGACGGATCAAGCAGTTTTGCGCCCTCTTCCGTGAGAACGCCTGCGTTTTCACCAGCCAAAAGGACGCCGGGCAAAATATCCTTCAGATTCCAGGAAATATTTTTCAATATAAGCAATTCATTGAATTGCCTGAGCATGCCTTGATCATAGTCATTGGTGCTGCTGTCAATCGGGAACATACCCGATGCTTCACCCACACCCAGCACCTTTTGCCCGGTCAACTTCCAATGGACATAGCCTGCCAGGGTGGTTAGGTGATCGATATCCCCGACATGGGCTTCTCCATTCAAGATTGCCTGATAAAGGTGGGCAATGCTCCATCGCTGCGGAATATTGAACTGGAATAGATCTGTCAATTTCCCAGCAGCTTCTTCAGTGATGGTGTTCCGCCATGTGCGAAACGGGGCAAGCAAATTGCCCTCCCGATCAAAGGCGAGATAACCGTGCATCATGCCGCTGAAACCCATGGCACCAACCGACTCAAGCGGGACCGCATACCTTTCCTGGACATCAGCGCACAGATCTTGGAAACAATCCTGCAAACCTGCCCAGACATCCTCTAGGGAATAAGTCCAGATGCCGTTTTCGTAGCGGTTTTCCCAGTCATGACTGCCGGATGCGATTGGTAAATATTCATCATCGATCAGCACAGCTTTGATCCGTGTTGAGCCAAATTCAATACCGAGAGCGGTTTTTCCGCTTATGATCACATCTTGGGAATTTGTAATACTCATTTTTATCGGTTATCCTCACATATCAGAAATATCAATAAGATGGTGGACATACAAACGCATTTGTTTGTCTTCAACGCTTAACAGAATATACAGATTACCGACATCTGCAGGGATGACCTGCTCAGTGGTCCATTGGGCTTCGCCGTTGGGCGGTGTGAGCGGTACGGAAACCATATCCATGATCTGATAAATGCCGTAAATGATCCCGTCATCGCCGACCACAGGAGGTGTCCCAATATGTGTCCGCAGCGCAAATTCCGTGGGGTTAAAGTTCTTCCAGTGGAAAATGAGTCCAGTTTCTGTCCGTTGAACATCAACCAGGTTCACAGAATTATTGCTGATCGCCGGTATATCCGCATCAGCCGGCTTGACCAGATCTTCAATATCACCAAACACCGGGTAGGTCAAATCAGTGACAATCTCATCCAAGGACAGTTCCAGCGTGCCTGCAGCTTGGTTGGCATCCTGATGGTAATAGTCCAATTCACCGTAATAAGCGACATAATCAATCGTAAGTGTGGCGCCGGGTTCAGCTTCAGCATCTGCACACTCAACATACATTGGCTGGACAACCGGTTCCAATTTGCTCCCCGTCGTGTAGCCGCGGATCTGCAAGCCTGGTGCCAGCCTGTGACCGCCTGTCCCAACAAACACCACATCACAATTGATGGGATCTCCACCACTATTAAAAATTGCAGGCGACCCTTCTTTTGCATGCATCGTACTCCACTGACCCGTCGCATTCTGGAGGGTGATATCAATGTGCAAATCACCGTTCTCGTTCTGGGTCACACCCGTGACCACTGCCCCCCAATCATCAAAGCTTGTGCTGCTCACGATCAGGTCATCGGGCACAACAACATACTTGCATGCAAGCGAAACGAGAAGAACGATCAAGATAACGAAATAATTTTTCAGGTTTCTTTTCATGGGTCTTTACCACTTCAATTCATCTACTGATTAACCACTTGTATCAAATTGGGGCACAATGGCTTTGACCAGAGAGAGGGATTGCCAGAAAAGCACAGGGGCATCCGTCCCACCATCCACACCTTTGACAGTCTTTTCATGACCGTCTTTCACCACGGTCAGATAGTAGCCGTAACATTGCCCACAAGGTATGTGCCAGGTATCATACAGCTCATCCGTGAACCAGCCATAATCCACAATTCCTGCCATTAAAAGATCAACTTCGGCAACGGTAACCTGTTTCTCAACAATCTCATTCCCATTGTCGCCAATTATCAAGCCATCAGGATAAATAGCATAGATCTCATCAATACAGGATGAACCGCCATTGCGTTCATAAACGATGATCGCTCCGTCGGCTACATATTCATCAACTTTTTCGCGGCGATATGCCTGCAGAACACAACGGCTACTTTGTGTAACCTGACCAAACCCTTCCTGGTTTGTCAGTTTGGGGAGAAAAATCGCTGAAAGACTTAATATGACCACTCCGGCAACAACACCCGCCCTGGTGAGCCAACGCTTCCTACGATAGTGTTTTGCTTCCTCTTCACCCATCATCTCTACTCGCGCGCGCCAACTCTTGCCCCTGGCAACCAGGCTTTGCACGCCAATGAACAGCAGGGTGAGCAGTCCGATTACAATTTTGGTCCACCACGAGCTGAGTGAACCATTGAACTGGATCAGGGTTTGGGTCAGACCGTTAATAAAAATGCCAAAAAGCGCACCGATCACCGATCCAGATCCCCCGGTGAGCATTGTGCCGCCAATCACCACGGACGCAATCACATCCATTTCCAGTCCATCTGCATACAGCCCATGCCCCGAGGTGACAAAGATACTGTAAAATATGCCGGCTAATGCTGAGCAAAATCCGTTAATGGTATATACCAACAACTTGGTCCTGTTTACCGGTAAACCCATCAGAAGCGCTGATTGTTCGTTGCGCCCTTCGTTGCCGCCAATCGCATAAATCGTACGCCCAAAACGTGTGTATCGGGAAACAAATATGCCTGCAAAGTAAACAAGAAATGAAACAACAACTGGGATGGAAATATAAGGGATAGAGCTACCGCGAGCGGCAGATAATTCCGTGACGCCAGGAATTAGGATCCTTACCCGTGAAATAATATCGAACAGGCGATTTTTGATCGCGATGGCATCGTCACTGATAAAAAAGCACATTCCCCTGGCAAACCACATCCCCGCCAGCGTAGCTATCCAGGGCTGGGCTTTAAGATAGACGATAAAAACACCCATCGTCGCACCCAGTGCAACACCCATCAAAAGCATCAACAGGATCACCAACCAGGGGTTCATCCCTCCTCTAAGGAGCGCGGCTGTTGCCACGGTTGTCAGGGCGATCACGCCGCTAACAGATAGGTCAATCCCTCCCGTCAGCACGACCAGCGTCATGCCCACTGCGCTGATCAACAGATAAGAGTTGTTACGAAAGATATTTAAGAACACCTGGGGATTCCGCATCCCAGGATATAAAATAGCACCAGCCGTATAGGCAACAACCGCCAACAACGCAGTCGCAGATAGGGGAATATATTGTCGATTTTTATTTATAAAACTCTTAATCCTATTACTCATAATGGGCGACCCTTTTCGGAGGTAACCTTATTTAATAGAACTCTAACTGGTTCGGAATATAAAAGAATAACAAACACAACAACCAACCCCTTGATCGCCTGAAGTGCAAAGGCTGGCACACCAAGTGCGTACATGGTGGTGGTGATCGCCTGGATTACAAGCGCACCAATCAGACTGGCTGGCAATGAGAACCTGCCCCCTGACATTGATGTCCCGCCAATGACAACAGCAAGGATCGCATCCAGCTCAATGGTCTTACCGATGTTGAAGGCATCCGATGTCTTGATGTTGGAGCTGGCGATCAAACCAGCCAACCCTGCGCAAAAACCGCAAAAGGTATAAGCCAGCAGCTTGATCCTTTTTTCTTTGATTCCGCTGTAGTGGCTTGCTTTTGGATTGATACCCACCGACTCAATGAACATCCCGATGGCGGTTTTACGTGTAATCAACCATGTGATCAAAAATAGGATCGCAACGATATACAAAGAGAAAGGCAATAAAATCCAACCCTGGCCAATGAAAGAATAAGGTTCATAAAAGATCTGGATACGGACCCCGTTGGTGATCAACTGCGCAATGCCCCGCCCAGCGATCATCAGGATTAGGGTTGCCACCATTGCCTGGATATCCATATAGGCAACAAGAAGTCCATTCCAAAGCCCACAAACAATCGACACCGCCAGGGTGACAAGAATAACTTCCCAAAGGGGTGAATAGGTAAAGTTGGGATCATTTATAAATGCTAACAAATTCGGTGGTAATTCAACGCCAATAATGGTTGGATTCATCATAATTGCCGCGACAGAAGAGGCAATTGCCATCACCGCACCCACAGAAAGATCAATCCCGCCTGTTGCAATCACCAGGGTCATCCCGATCGCGAGTACCATCACCGTAGATGCATTTCGCATGATATCGATCACACGACCATACAGGTCGCCCCCACGTACTTGAATCTTGAAGAATTCTGGGATGAAGATTGCATCAAATAATAAGATGATCAGCAGAGCCAAAATCGGTAAGAAGATGCGGCTTTCGGTAAGCCTTCTAAATGTCTCAGACATACTTTTTTTCTTCATGTGACACTTCCTGCCATTTTTTCGATAAGGACATGCTCTTCAGTATCACCGCTGAATTCGCCAACTTTTTCTCGATCGCTCAATACAACCACACGGTGGCTGCACCGCATAACCTCTTCCAATTCAGAAGAGATAAATATCACCGCTTTACCCTCCTCCGCCAGTGAAAGCACTAATTTTTGAATCTCGGCCTTGGTACCCACATCGATCCCACGTGTGGGTTCATCCAATATCAAAACCTTTGGGTGGATCGCCAGCCAACGGGCTAAAATGACTTTTTGCTGATTGCCACCGCTAAGGTTCTTCACAGGCTGGTCCACAGAAGGTGTTGTGATATCAAGCAGCCTGATAAATTCATCGGCGATTTTCTTCTGTTGTTGAACGTTGATATACTTTAACAACCCTTGCCCGGATTGAAGGGCAAGGATGATATTTTCTCGGACTGTAAGATCATCAACAATCCCGGCGTCTTTTCTATCTTCAGGTGATAGCGCAACCCCCAAATGGATCGAATTGGTCGGTGAAAACTTTCGGACATTCTTGCCATCGATCTTCAAGGTACCTGAATCCGGATCATCTATTCCAAATAATAATAATGCTGTCTCCGTTCTTCCAGAACCAACAAGCCCTGCCAAACCCAACACCTCTCCATTACGCACATCCAGATCCATGGGTTGGATCCATTCATATTTTCCTAAATTCTCCGCCTCCAAAACACTTGTTTCACTGATATTGTCTGCCATTTTCCGTTTAATATTTTCCATGTCATCCAATTCGTTGATTGACCTTCCGATCATTTTGACAATCAGTTCCATCTTTGGTAATGACGCGGTTTGATCACAGCTGATCAATTTGCCGTTGCGAATCACTGTGATGCGATCTGAAATTTCGTAAACCTGATCTATAAAATGGGTTATAAAAATAATGCCAACACCTTCACTCCGTAATTTTCGCATCACGGAAAACAACTGCTGTGTTTCATTTGCTGTCAAGCTGGAGGTGGGTTCATCCAAAATGAGCACTTTGGCAGACTCAATCTCAAGAGCACGCGCAATGGCGACCATTTGCTGTATGGCAACTGAATAGGATCCCAAAAGTCGCGTCACATCAATATCCATCCCCAGCACGCGCCTGAGAATTTCATCCGCTTGAGCATTCATGGCTTTCCAGTCAATCACCCCCCGTTTCATCGGTTCTCGTCCGATCAAAATGTTTTCAGCAACAGATAAATTAGGGCAAAGATTGATTTCCTGGTATACCGTACTGATCCCTAATTCCTGCGCATGTTGGGGTGACCGGATGGTCACCTCCTCACCGTACAAAAAGATTTTGCCTTTGTCGGGTTTTAGCACGCCGGTCAGTACTTTAATGAGCGTGGATTTTCCTGCACCATTCCCCCCCAATAATGCATGCACCTCACCAGTCCTGAGGTCAAAATCAACATTCTCTAATGCTTGAACTCCAGGGAACGATTTGCTAATGCCCTTCATTTCAACCAGTAAATCTTCTTTATTCATATTCATGGATGCCAACCAACTCCTCTGTCGTGGGGAGCGGCCTTTGTAGGGTAACCGCTCCCCATGAATTGATACTTAAAAGTAGATAGACACCTCAATTTCTACGATTTAGTATTTCCGTCCATCTGCAATCTCTTGCAAATTGGGATCTGTTGCACGGAAAACATCTTCTTGAGAAGGTATCCATTCGGGTAAAGTCTCACCATTGGCAGCCTTCAGAGCAGCTTCATAAACCTGTGGGGCAAGGAGCGGGTTGCACTCTACAGCTACATTCAAAGTGCCATCCAGCATTGCATTGAAAGCGCCAGCTGTCGCATCAACGGAGAGAAGCTTGACATCCACACCAGGTTCCAAGCCGGCTTCTTTAAGCGCCTCAATTGCACCCAATGCCATTTCGTCATTCTGACCGAAAATTGCCTGGACATCCGTGGTTTCCTTTAACCAAGCTTCGGTTACCTGCTTACCTTCGGTGATGGACCAGTTCGCTGTCTGGCTCTTGGTAATTTCTAAGCCACACTCACCCATTGCCTCACGGAAGCCCTGACCGCGATCTTTTTCTGCTGATGAACCAACATTTCCCGTCAGTTCCCATACGTTCTTTGATTCACTACCCTCCAATAGGGCGCAGATTTCTCGGGCAGCTTTACGACCCTCTTCCACAAAGTCTGCACCGATGAAGGTTTCAAACATGCTTGCAGGCGCATCAATTCGGCGGTCCTGAACAACGACAATCTTGCCAGCTGCATAGGCATCCTTGATCAATTGCTCCCAGCCTGTTGTTTCCAATGCTGAAAGGATGATCACATTCACTTCTGGATCATCAATGAATTGCTGGAAGCCTGCTACTTGTTTAGCAAGTTCGTTTTGTGAATCGTAGAACTTGAGTGTCAGCCCAAGTTGATCAGCAGTTTCATTGAATGAAGCGGTATTGGCAGCTCGCCAGCCACCTTCAGCCCCGGTTTGCAGGAATCCGACCACAAGATCGGAATACTCACAATTGGGTTGACATGGAAGCCCTGATCCCTTGCCTCTTTCTTCAACTACTTCAGCTTCTTCTTCTGGTTCTTCAACCTCTGGAACAGTCCCAGTTGTACAGGCTGCCAGGGCGATCACCAAAACAAACATCAACAACATGAATTTCCTTAAGTTTTTCATTTGAAAATCTCCTTCAAAGTCTTGTCTAGTTTTTGGGATATAATCATCTCGTGCGATGCCCGATCGGCTCCCAAAACAGGTCGGCTCGCACACTTTTTTGATTATCGCTCTCCTTCCACCTCCTTTTCTAACCTGCAGATATTGAACTTTTCCGAATGATCAATTCTGGTTTAAGCGTGAGGTAAATGGGTTCAATCTGATCCTCTCCTGAATTTTGTGCTTCAACCATTCTCACAAGTTCCTGAACTGCAATACATCCCAGCTGAATGAGATTTTGATAAACTGTGGTGAGGGGTGGGGAATAAAACTCCGATTCAGGAATGCCATCAAAACCCACAACTGAAAGATCCTCAGGGATATTCATATTCATTTCGCAACCAAGTGATAGGATACTCAACGCCATCTGATCGTTACCAGAAAAAACAGCATCCATTTCGGGGTAGGTCGATAAAAGCTGGGTAAAGGCTCTCTTACCGCTCTTAGAGGACCAGTTTCCCGCAGCAACCATACGATTTTCCGGTTCAATTCCCGCGTCTCTGAGCGCATCTGCCCACCCTAAATAGCGCTGACGTGATTCCCACCATTCCATCGGCCCCGAAATATGCCCAATATGCTTACGTCCGATACTTAATAAGTGCTGTGTGGCTAATTTAGCGCCGTAATAATTATCAATATTAACAATTGAAATGTTGTTCCTTTTTTCTGAAGTTAAAAAAATGAAAGGAACCCGGATATTGTCGATAAAATCATGTACCCATTCGCGGTTATCCCCAATTTCAGGTGCCGCCCAAATGATCCCATCGACCTGCCGCGTTAGGAACCAATTGACGATGGGTTGGATATTATTTGCACTGAACTTCGGTAATTCTTTGAGATATAAACCGTAATCGAGCTCTTCGGCTTTTTTCGCTATGCCGCTTAATGTGGTCGAGGGTCCAATAAATTCCAAGCCTGCTGTCAGAAGTCCAAAATTATAAGTCCGCTGTTTGCTGAGGCTGCGTGCAATGGCACTGGGACGGTACTCGATCTCATCAATGATTTGCAAGATGCGTTCGCGCGTATCTGTGGCAACATCCGGTCGGTTGTTGATCACACGTGAAACAGTCTGCCGGGAAACTCCGGCACGTTTAGCAACCTCATAAATCGTTGGCTTCAAAGCTTTACCCATTACGGTTCACCTTATCTACTATTAATAAAATGGATTTTTTTGTGAGCGCTCCCGTGATCGCTCACAATTACATCATACAAAATATTTTCCCGCTTGTCAAGTTTTTTTTGTTAACGATTTAAGGTCAGCGCGCCCGCTACTCAGTGGGAAGGGATTAGAGCCCCGTTCATTGGGTAATTTAAGCATGTCTGCAGCTGGAAGAGAAAACCTGCTCAAAATCACACCATAATACCTTGATTCCGCCTACTTGGGATGCCGAAAACGATTTTTCTTGCAAAACTGTGAGTTTTTGAGAGGTTCATGAGGATAAAATTGGGTTCAAGTTTAAATAAAGATCGTTATAGGTAGCTTGAAAGGAAAGATTGACCATGATAAATCTACAATGCCCAAAATGCCGCTCCAAAGAATTGGTCAGGCTGCCGGGTGATATTGAGCCCCCGCCAACGCTAAGCGGCGCGAAACCTCCATCGACATATAAAACCATTAAGATCACACGTTACTGCTGTACCAATTGTGGTTATACTGAAGTATGGGTGGACGATCCGGAGGATCTAAAAGAAATCTTGAAAAAGTACGGGTTTTAAAGGTCCGGTTTCAAACCGTTATTGGCTTCCCGCAAATAGATGATCAAGGTAGAAAGCGCACGGTCAACTTCTGCAAGCTCTTCTAAATCAAATTGTCTTTGCATATCTGGCAGCGATTCTTGCCAGGTTTTAAGTAAATCCAACAGCAATTCACTGCTTTCGCTCAGCTCACGCGGCAATGGCACTTTTCTTTCGCGTTTAGTCGCTGGCAAAGGCGTGATTGAGGTGAGATCGTGTACTTCAACAGCATCCTGGGCAAATTCGGCGGTATCCTCATCCGTTGAAAGCTGAATCAAAGCAGCTTTCGCATCCGATGTCAGATTTTCAATTTCTGCAAGGCTTTGTGCAACCGCTCGCCTAACGTGTAAATTAAAATCATCAGAAAGGGCAACCAGATCCTGTAAGGCTTCATCTCCGAGAAGTTTCGCCAGGGTGCGCACAGCCTGGGGTCGCACAAAAGGATTGGGGTCACTGAATGCAATCTCACGAACATCATCCACAGCCACCAAATCCCCCCATTTTGAGACAGCTGCCAACGCCGTCTCACGCACGGTGATGGCATTATCACGGAGCAACGGCCGCACCAGGGGTAAAGCGGCTACGTAGTCCGCTTGCATCATCATCTCGACTAGATTGCGTCGCAAACGGTTACTGGGATCGCTGAGCAAGGGGGAAAGGATCGCAGCCGCTTCTTCAGCATTCATTTCCACAAGGGCTTCAACCGCCATTCCCCGCAATCCAACCTCGTGTTCCGCAATTTCAACTAAAATTGGGATTGCCTCTCTCGCTTTCAAACGGGCTAAAACCTCGATGTAAAGCTTAGGAAGTTTTAGATCCTGGCGATCACCCATTTCCATAAAGTTTTCCAGGGCGGCAAGGATATGCTCAGCGCATTCGTTTTTCATCAACCAGCCGCAAGCCCGCGTGGCTGCAAGGTGGATCAGGTACTCCTCGGATTGCAGAAATTCCAGCAACCGCCCTTCAATTCGGACGGGCTCCATGCGTGCCAGAGCTAAAATGGCGGATTGCACCACGATAGGATGGTCATCATCCAGGCAAGCTTCCACCTGTTTTGAAGCCTGTGTAACCTGAAGCAATCCCAGCGAATTGACAGCTGCCGCACACACGTAATTGTTTGGGTCATCAATTGCAGTCAACAAACGTGAGACGACCTCCGGTGAGGGTAATTCCACAGACCGCCCCAATGCCTCAGCTGCAGCCGACCGAACAAATCCATTGGGATCGTCCATCAGCGTAATGAGGATGTCGGGTCTTGTTTTGAGTTCCCCTAGCCTTTTGGCTGCATATGACCTGTCTCTTGGATTCCGGGATTGAACCAATTTGAGACAGCGCTCCATTTCATCTTGTTTGTCATTATTTCTTTTAAATTGGTCTACCATAGTGCCCTAAGTTTACTACATTAAGACCCCCTGAATGCAGTTTACATGATCGGATTTTTAGCAGGCACCCCTGTTCGGCGCGGGTACATTTCAGGTGTGTGGGCAACCTTATAAACCACTACGATGAACCTCTCTTCGACCACACCGGGCAGTTCGACGTGCACCAACCGTGACAGCCTCCCGCCCATAAGATGGATCGCTCTATCTGCCTCCTGGGTTTCTGCAGGTGCTGTTTCGCCCTTCATCGCCATCACAAACCCCTGGTGGCGGACAAGGGGCAGCAGGTACTCCATCAAGATCGGCATCCGCGCAACAGCCCGTGCAACTGCCAGGTCATATCTTTGGCGATGGGCTGGGTCCCGACCAACAGCTTCAACACGTTCCGGAAGGACAGTCACCCCTTTAAGGCCGAGTCTTTCAACCATATGAAGGCAAAAATCTGCTTTTTTATGGACCGATTCCACCAGGGTCACCTGAGTTTTTGGCCATACCAATTTTAAGATCAACCCCGGAAATCCTGCGCCAGTGCCGACATCAATTAATTGATCCGGCGGTTCTTTGCGCTCCCACCCCAAAAGAACTGTCAATGAATCGAGGAAATGTTTGATCCGGATGCCTTCCACCTCATGGATAGCCGTCAGGTTGGTATGTGCATTCCACATCAGCAGCTCTTCTTCGTAAATTTTAAGTGCATCAAGCTGGCTTCGTGAAAGCTCAAATTCTAAAAGTGTCTTGACGGCATCTGTAAAAGTGTTTTTCGGCACGACGTTTTCCCGTTAATGTGTCTTTTCAGTTCATAACCTTAATTCAATTATATTCAGAAAAACACTTAAGATTAAGCCCGCGCTTGATTTGCTTGCCAGATTATTATAAGAAAACAGCAGGGCAAGGATTTTGCTCTGATGTTTGAGGTAAACACAGGCATCATTCACAGGGTAAGGGTCAATGGGGATCGCATACGCATCTAATTGTGCATTGGATAATGCCGAGCATCCATCATTGGGAATAACCATCATGATTACGAACTGATTGAACCGAGATAAAAAATCATATGAAGCTGCTGGCTGCTTAAAATGAAAGCAAAGTTGGTCTGGTCTACTTCTTGATTCTTTCTTTTGCCTGTGGTCTTCCCAGAAATTGCGAAACCAGTGTCCCTCCCAGGATCAACCCGCATCCCAACAAGCCCCGCAAGGAAATGAACTCATTCAATACCAGCCACCCTCCCAGGGCTGCAAAGGCACCTTCCAGGCTGAGGATGACCACCGCATGGGTCGGGTCAGCTGTGCGCTGGGCGACCACTTGCAGGGTGTAGGCAATCCCAACTGATAGAAAAGCGCCATACAGAATTGGCCATAGACCATTAATAATTGAACTGGTTTGAATGCTCTCAAACACAATAGCCGAGATCGCACTCAAAATGCCGCAAATGGCAAACTGCATGATGGACAGCCGAATTGGACCGACTTGCGTTGCATAACGTGCGATCAAATGGACGTGGACAGCCCAGGCAAAGGCGCCAGCCAAAACGATCAGGTCAAATTTTGAAATCACAAAGCCTTTTTGAACCGAGAGAAAGTACAGGCCTGCCACAGCAAGCACGGCACCGATCCAATGCGCAAGGTGGGTTCGTCTGCCCCACAGCAACCCCAACAGCGGCACGAGGATCACATATAAGCCGGTAATGAACCCTGCCTTGCCAGCAGAGATGCCGACCAATCCTATTTGTTGAAGGGATGCGCCGGCAAACAGCACCAGACCTGTGATCAACCCGGGCAGCAGACTCTCCCTTACGGTTCGTGTTGATTCCTCCAGTTTACGATGGCGAAGCCAATGTAAAACTGGCAGCAAGGAAATAGCCCCCAATCCAAATCGGATCGCATTAAACGTAAACGGCCCCATATGGGACATGCCCACGCGCTGTGCGACAAAGGCAAAGCCCCAAATGGCAGCCGTAAGTAATAGTAGAAGATCTGCTTTCAAGCGGGGTCCGGTTCCATTCTCACTTCATTTCTGCCGAATGTGCCAGATCACTTTACCGAGCACCTCCGTCTTTTGAACGGGGCCAAAATTACGGCTGTCAGTACTGTCGACCTGTGTTCCCCGCACATCATAAGACTGTCCATCATCCAACACCCTTTGAACTCGCTTGATCAGCCTGCCGTACCCTGGTTTTTGGAAAATGATCACATCACCAGCCCTGACCTTACCCGAAGGAAAGGGCACCCCAGCCATGAGTACGAAATCGCCCTCCCGGAAATCCGGATAAAGGCTGTGCCCGCGGATCTTGAGCAGACGCAGCATGGTTTTACAGAACTGGAAGAACGACTTCCTCACTCACCGAATAGGGTGATTTGGCGCGTTTGGTCTCAATTCCCTTGATCTCCCAGAAAATTTCGGCAAATTCATTGATCGCTTCCAGAAGAGAAACCGCTGTCCCTCGGTCAACTGTTTGGCGGGCTTTGGACCCAAGCTGCATGATCTTATGCACTAAACCGTGTAACTGCGGGAATTTCTCAATATGGGCTTCTTTCATAAAATCACCCCAGATGACCCGGATCTCGTGTTTTGCCAATTCAGCATGCTCTTCTTTAACGGCAACATAACGTGCCATGCTGTTCAAAAGTTCAGCATTGATGGAATCACCATGCTCTTTGAGCAAATTCTCAATCAGATCAACCATCCGGATAACGGTCAGCGCACCAATTTGTGCTTGATGGGGATCATAGATCCCGCATGGGATATCACAGTGGGCATCTACAGTGTCATAGTGAAAGTATTGATCAAGCTTTTGAGCGATTTTATTCATATTATTAAACTCCTTTTGTTAGGTTTGATATTTTGATATTGTTGATGCTATTTATTATAATTTTAAAATTATCACTTGGCAAATTGATGAGAATTTTTCGCAAAAAACCAATGGATTTTAGCTTACGGCTCTACCCCCAGGTTGCGCAGTTCCTGCTCAGCTACCCACCAACCCGGGTGCCATTCGAGGGCTGTACGAAAATCTTTAATCGCACCATCGATATCGCCTAGGGCAACTTTGGCACGCCCGCGCCAGACCCAGGTTTCTTCAATGGAAGGTTCAAAGGAATAACTGATGGTGATATCTGCCAAATCCATCACATCCTGGTATCGCCCCGTGTAGTAATACGCATAATAGGGGCCTGTCTGGTACCACGTGATCCGGTACGGCTTGGAAGCGAGTTCATCATAAACCTGATAAGCCTGGTCATAGGCCTGGGCTGCAGCGAAATAGTCATTCAGGTTTACCAGACTGGTGCCATAGTTATACCAGGCAAAGAATAATTCTCGTCCCAGAACATTGGTTGTTTCTACTTTAGCCTTTTCAGCAGCATATTGCAGGTTATAGGTCTCGTCAGCATGGGGACCTAAAATGTGCAATACTTCCATTTCACGACTTGGTGGGTAAATAACGATATATACATAATTGAAAGCCCGCCAATGGCGACCAATTCTTTCATAACTGTAAGACACATTCGGCCCACCATAGGCATCCTGCACAAGGAAAGTTTCGTTGTTGTCGTTATAAGCACCCAGGACATTATAATGACCCATCCACATTTTTTCGGGCACCTCTTCAAGAAAACCGCGCTCGATCAGCACAGGGAAGCCTGCCGCGATGAATTTCTTGATCATCTCAAGATCACCACCCCAACGCAATACTGCATTCAAGTTGGTTTGCGTGCGCACATAATCCACCATCTCATAGGGCATCACGTTACGATCGCGCTCATTAGGCTTGAGCCAGTCAGCGGTGTCCGCCTGGGTTCCTTCCCATCCCCAATAGGAAAGTGCCATAGACAGGGTCGCCGGACCGCAGTTATTGAAATCCTGATACTCATGCTCAATGCCCTCCAAATTTGCCGTTTCCGGAATGGGTGTGGGAGATGGCGTAGGGGATGCGGTTTTCGTTGGCGTGGGACTGGTGTAATTGGTCGGGGTGAGAGACGGCTCCAAAGTGGCTGTTGGCGTGGGCGCCATGGCGGTTTGCGTCTGCCTGACGATTTCCGCCATTTCATCTTGCTGACCAGGCGAAAAGGAAACCTCCTCAGGTGGATTGAAAAAATAGAAAATATCTGCCCGCAGATTGGTCAAACGCCAGGCAAGACGATCGTGAACGGGCGGCAGGAAATAGACCACCACCAATAATCCGACCAATGCTACCAGGACAACGATCACCTTGCCTAAGGTGTTGTCCTTCTTACGCGGGATATCCCACTGTTTTTTAGCCATACACGGATTATAACCTTTACGCTTTTAATTGCAAATACCACAAATTTGATACATTTTGGTTATTTTATAAGACCATGAGATAACAGCTCAAAGAGATCCATTTTGCAGTTTTACGACCTGAAAATCTGATATTATTAAATAAGATAATCCAAACAACCTCAAAATTAACATGGAATCCAAAAATCGCTAAAATGTCTTTTTATAAGTCATTTCAGGAGTATCAAATGGATCAAAACATAAAAATCGTATACCAAAAAGATCCGGTTTGGGAAGTGATTGGCCAGGGAATCACAGATTTTAATAAAGAGAAGGCGGGTGATGACCACGGGAAGAATCTATGCTTTGTTTTGAAGAACGAACAAGATGAAATTCTAGGTGGTGTGATCGGCATGACCTATTGGAATTGGCTCTATATCAATCTGATGTGGATCAGGGAAGATTTGCGTGGACATGGATTTGGCCATCAGCTTTTAATAGCCGCTGAAGAAGAAGCCCTAAAACGTGGATCCACTTACGCTTACCTGGACACCTTCAGCTTCCAAGCACCAGAATTTTATAAAAAATATGGTTACCTGGAATTTGGACGGCTGGAAGATTTTCCACCAGGTCATACGCGCTATTTCCTTATGAAGAACCTCTGAAGCAAAAATCCATCCAAACTTTTTCCGTCGCGAAAGTTAAAGACGCTTTTTTTACAAAGTTCTATTCAATTTAAGATCTCTTCAACTATCAAGGCAGGCTGTTGTTATTTGCCCAATCATCCCCTAAATTCAAGATCAGGTCAGCTTCCGCATCCGGCATAAATTCATGATCCATGTGTCCGGGGGTCATGCCAAAGGTCTCCATCAACCAGCGCAATGCATAGGGTGTTAGCCCTTGCATATCAATGGTGGAAACCGATGTCGCAGAGGAGCCACTCACTCCCACCACTTCCATACCCTGATCTCGAAGCCACGCAGCCGTCCTTTCGCCTAAATCGGGTTGATAACTGCCGTTCAAGATCAATACCCCGGCTTTCTCCTCTGCAACCTTGTCTGAAAGTTCTCCTTCCGCTGCCGGTGACAATACACCGCCTTCACCCAATACATCATCACGCAGCAGGCGGATCTTATCCGGGATAGGTCTGAGGACATCCAGTCCATCCGGTGATTTACCAAAACCAACATATTCTGGACCGATCACAACCAGGTTGATATTTGCATGGGGAATATCCTTTGCCTTCCACGCCAACTGGATCAACTGGTTCAGGCTCATATTGGTGCGGATTCCCGTTGAGAGGTCTTCATAGATAGCGGGTGCATTCAGAACAAGGGTAGGCAGCTGGTCAAATTCCAAAATCCTCTGCCGGATGAGCATGATCACTTCCATCTGCCGGGTGGAGCGATCGAAATCATCACCTTCTGATTTGCGATCGCGGGCATACGCCAAGGCATATTCGCCATCCAAAACATAGGTGCCGGGTTCAAGTGTGACGGTGTTCCATTTTCCCCGCCGGTCAATCGTATAGGGCTCGTCAAATGTGATTTTGATGCCGTGAATGTGGTCAATAAAATCAACAAAAGCCTGGAAATCCACCTGAACATAGAAATGCACCGGCACCCCTAAAAATTCTTCCACCGTCCGAGATGCCAATTCCGGTCCACCGCCGGGGAGATCGTAAAGCTCTCCAAATCGAAAAGCGGTGTTGATCTTATAGTACCCAAATCCCGGCACAGGCACCCACATATCCCGGGGGATGGCGATTGCAGCAGCCGTATTGTTGAGGGGATCCATCGAAAGCAAGATCATGGTATCCGAGCGAGGTGCCTCATCAAATTCATCGGTGTCCCGCAGGTCCAACCCCATCACCAGCACATTCACTCGACTTGTCCCATCCCATGGATCAGGGTCGGGCAGTTTGATTTCGAGTGAAGCGGGGGGATCCTTTTCCTGTCCTTCTTCGCCGTTTTTTTCTTCCCCTTCTTCCTCATCCGGGTTCGAGGCGATGACCGGATCGCCAGGCAGAGAAACAGCCGTGGTGCTGGCGACCAAACGTCTGACAAGCCTGTTGGCATAGACAGCACCAACCCCTGCCAGCAGTATGATCAGCACCAGCAGAAAACGGGTCAACCAATCTTTAGGAAAATTTGCCTTCATTTCTTTGAAACTTACCTTCTATCCCGAAAGTTCTCTGATGAACTTATTCTAACATCCCAAACATTTGATTGCAAAGCAGGTGAATTTCAGTCAATCATTTTTTATCGCTTGGACCTTCTCTAGTCAAAATTAGATAACGTTAGGCGAGTTGTGCATATCTTTCCAACAATCACTCATTATTGTCCTGTATCTTGACTTTTAATAAACGTTAGACTAATATCTAATTTATTAGGTCAACATCTATTAATAATTGATACCCCCTGTAATAAACCTTCGGTCATCAGACTACTTCCGATTTATCTCTGCGGTACAAAGGGTGGTATCGATCAGTTTTTAGCATAACCGACTGAGGTGAATTATGGATCAACAACCGATCATCATTTGGGACAAGGGCAGCGCTTATGATTTCTTCGTAAGCATGATGGTCCTCCACCAACCGGATGAATTTGGCTTGCGTGCTTCCTGGGCTGCAGGTGTAAGGTCTCGATTACCCATTCCGATGCGTGATGTCCTTGAACACACTCAACAATTCTTGAATGTGCCTCTATCTTTTATTTACAAATTACCCGACCCCAAAGATGCTTTCAGTGCATTGGAGGCCTTGCGCGCTTTGCCGCCCGAAGATCGGCTGCCGGCATTATCGTTTGGGTACATAGATAGTCCTCAAACGAGAGAATACCAGGAGCTGCTTTTATCCCTAGAGGGAAAGCAACGATTGTCAGCCAACCTTGAAGCACAGATCAAAGAGGGTTATCGTCCTTCAACATTGGCAACCAAAACGGTCATCAGAGCCCTGTTTGATGCCTGGGTAGATCGGGCAGCCTTTGGCGAGGCTATGCTGGATGCTTTTGTCTCTTTTTATGAAAATTTCTACCAGGAAGAAGAAGTTCGGATCAACCCTGCCCAAGAAAAAGTGCTTGAAAAAGCCCAAATGCTCGCTGCACGCAGCGACGTCATGTCCGTATTGGAAGAACTTTCATCCGGTGTTCGGATGGATATGATCTCAGACGCATCGCGCCTGGTCCTTGCACCATCCTTTTGGGCTGCACCCTTCGTCATTTTCAATCGGCTGGATGAAGACACGCGGATCATCTTATTCGGTACTCGCCCCAAGGGGATGGCACTCGTGCCCGGAGACCTGGTACCCGAAGAATTGCTCAATTCATTAAAAGCGCTGGCTGATCCAACACGCCTGCGCATTTTACGGTATCTTTTGGAAGGACCAAGCACGATCAGTGAACTGGCAAAAATATTACGCTTACGTCCACCAACCGTGATCCATCACCTCCAATGCTTGCGCCTGGCCGGGCTGGTTTTGGTGACCGTTTCACCAGAAGCTGAGCGCCGTTACTCAGTACGCATGAATGGCATCAAAACAACCTTTCATGGTTTGCAAGAATTTTTATCAGGAGATTGATTTTGGAGGGATCACCAGAAGAAAAATCCAAAACCGAAGAAGGCGTGATCAAAACCTACATTGAACGGGTCCGAGCCTTCAGTCCAAACGCCCGAAAATATCTGATCAGCATAATGATCTACGGGGCTGGTTTTGGAATCCATCGCATCCTTTTCAATTTTTTCCTGAGAAGCCTCGGTTATGACGAAACCCTGATGGGCTTATTATCGACCGTCAGCAGTATGACGGTCTTAATCGCTGCCCTACCCATGGGCTACCTGGCGGATAGGATCGGACGAAAATTATCGCTGGTCATCTCAGCACTGGTGATCGGGGTCTCCATGCTCCTGATGGTTAGTTTCCCTTCCGTTACCATCCTCATCATCACAAACATTGCCATGGGGTTGGGTTCCAGCCTGGGCGGCGTGGTCAGCGGCCCATTTTTGATGGAAAACAGCGGCGACCTGGAACGGACCTACCTGTTTAGCATCAGTTCGGGTTTGCGGATGGCTGCTTTTTCGATGGGTGATTGGTTGGGCGGCTATCTGCCCACCTGGTTTGGTGGAATCTTTGATACCAGCATCATCAGCCCGATGGCTTACGCCTGGTCGATTCGCGTCGCAGCCGGGCTGGTTATTTTGGCTGTGATCCCCCGCCTGCTCCTGCATCACAACGAGCTTCCTTTGGGAGCGCGCGCCTCCTTTGCCCCCTTATCCTTTGCCAGGGAACACCCAAAAGCCCTAACCAAACTGCTGCTGCCTTTATTCGTTACTTCTATCGGCGCTGGGCTGATCATGCCCTTTATGAACATCTTTTTCAGCAACGTTCACCATCAGCCCGACCCGGTCATTGGCACCATGTTTGCCTGGGGCTCCTTAGCCATGGGTATCGGTTTGATCCTCGCACCGGCATTTGCTGACCGCTATGGCAAGATTTGGGTGGTGGTTTTCAGTCAGGGTCTTTCCATTCCGTTCCTGATCCTTTTAGGCTTTTCTCCCATTTTCAGCCTTTCCGCCCTGGCATATTTCATCCGCCTTACATTAATGAATATGAGCACGCCTGTTTACCAAACCTTTATTATGGAACAGGTTGACCCCGAATCGCGGGCGATGGTTGCCAGCCTGGACAGTATGGTCAACAGCTTCGGGCGAGCGTTTAGCCCCGTCATCAGCGGCTGGCTGCAGGTGGAGTACGGTTTTGGCCCACCTTTCATTGGAACAATTGCCTTATATGTGATTTCAATTGTGCTGTACTATTTTTATTTCTTACGCAATCGGGGAAAAAAGGCGCACGCGTAAAGATCCTCCCCTCAAGCCCCTTAAGTCAAACAACGCCAATGGGAGATATTGTTGGTTTGTTGGTTATGTTGACCTTTGACACTCGGTTGGCTCACCAGCGCAAAAGCGTCAATGCCATCGCTGTTTCCCAGGCAAGCACTTTGAAAGAGCCCCTCATGACGGCTACTTCAACCTCTGCCCGGGATAACTTGACCAGCACCTGCTCCTCAAGGTCATCGGCATCGGGTTCTCTCACAAGATGCGCACCCCTTGCAAGGAACAAAAAGGCTTTCCCATTCCCCCGGTTTCCATCCACAACAAATTCGCCCAGGTTTTCCCAAGAATCAGCCTCGCAACCCGTTTCTTCCAAAAGTTCCCGCTTCGCAGCTGCCAACGGCGTTTCACCATCTTCAATGTAACCGCCTACAGGTGCCAGGGTTGTCCCGCTGACGGCATATTTTGTCTGCTTAAAACAAAAGTATTCATCATCCTTTGTAACAGCAGCTACGATCACAAAATTCGGAGAGATCAACCAGGGCCAATCCTCAATGATCCTTCCATCCGGCAGTTGAACTGTGTGTGTTTCAACTTCAAGATAGGGCGGCAGGCTGAGAACTTGCTTCCGATCTATTGTTTTCCAGGTTTGCATTGTAAATTCTCCAGTTCTACATTGAAAATATCAAAAGCATTCAGATTAACCAGTTGATTTTGTATCCGTTCTGGTGGGAAAAGATCTCTTCATATATCAAAAGTTTGACTCAAGCTCAAACAGCGGAACATTAGACATCAAAGACTTCTTCATCTGCCGGCAATACACCAAGCTCTTCAGGCGTCACCAGGACATCTTCAAAGTTATTGAAAGTCAAATCAGAAAATGGCAGATTCAGCTTTGATTTTACGATCTCAAAGAGACCCAGGTAATTGGTCCCGATCCCGCAAGCCGTATTCAGCCCCAATCGCTGAACTGCGTCTTCGATCAGGGGATTGCTTGGGGCTTCAATCTCAATGAAATCCCCAAAGGGCAGCTCGTCCAGCATCACAAGGACCTCGCCCAGGCGATATTCCCGCCGATATTTCTCATAACATGCCACGACCTGGTACCCTAGTGCCTCGAAAAGCATGCGTGCTTTGTCAAAATCATCCACGGCAAATTCAATCTCAGTGCGCGCAATCACACTACCTTCAAAGTGTGCATTTCCCTTAAAGGTCACCCTTGCCCGGTCATCCAGCCGTAAACGGAGCAGTTTCCCGTGGTTTCGAAGGTCATGGTCACTCGTGTCCAGGCGAAAATTCTGCTCCAGGACTCTGGGGCGAACCAGCTCCGCACCGAGTCCAACCAACCTCTCAGCCAAAACCTCAAGATCACGGACATACAGCTTGATCTCACGCTCCTCATTGTTCATATCGCCCATTCTTTCTTTTCATCATTCGACTTTCAAAATACCCTCTAACACGCTCTGACCGCCGGGCTGCAATCACCAATCCGAGCCAGAAAACGGTCAGAAGCAGCATAAAAGGCCAGTTTTGCCGTCCGGTGGAGTCCTGCCACAGGAAGATTCGTTCCACCCAGTAGGAAAGCGGGTAAAAGATGGCAATAACCCAGAGCGCACTTCGAGTCCAACCAGCGCCAATCAACCAGCCCCAAAGTAAGGGTACCCAGAGGATCCCCCACAGGAATCCAGCGATAAGCAGGTACCCAAAGATAACCGGAGATGCAATATTCAGGATGATCTCACGCTGAGTGATCGTTTGCACAAAGCGGAACCAGCCAAGTAAAGACCACAACCCAATCATCCACACGAACAAACGCACAAGAACAGGGCGACCTTGTTTCTGCAAAGCAGTTGGGTCTTGACGATCGGTCATATTATCAACCTTGTTCACCGGTCATCCTCCCCCGAAACAGACAAATCCCAATCCTGGTCTTGGTCTTCAATATCACTGAGGTACCCCAACCTGGCTAATGCATCCGCAATCTTTTCAGTCGCGCCAGGATGGATAAGCGCAGATGTTGGGCTAAGGATATCACCTAAAAATCGTCCTGCCGGCGTGTCACGTAATGCAGTTAGAATACGAGGATCCGCTACCCGCAAGACCATGCCTGGATGCATCCTTGCCTGACTGCCCTTCTCCTGCCATTGATGAAGTGCTTTTAACAAAGCAGGTGGTGCAGCCTTTGAAAAACGGCTGAGCAGTTTTTCCAGATGAAAGATTTTCAGACCCTGCCCGATCGCCGCTTCAAGGGAACTCGGTGTGATCTGGTAGGCATACTGTGCATTGGTTTCATCTGTCCACAGGCAAAACCGAGAGACCTGGTAGCGTGCCAACCTGGGTGTATATCTGCCTGCAATAAGGCTGCCGTTCGAGAAGGCTTCAATTGTCTCATCTTCCTCTGGGAGGTCATCCAAAGGTACGCCAAGCAGTAATTTTTCAGACCAATCCGAAAGTCGAAAGGCTGTAACCGGCTGTCCCTCAGCGGGAGAAGCCAGGTCCATCAACCCCAACCAATGCATCGGTCCCGCGATCAGGTAGCGGATGAGAGCGCCATCCACCTCATGCCAATGGGCAAACCCTGTCAGCGATTCACCCGTCTGGGCATCACGTACAAGCCAGGTGTCGAAATCACCTGCTGAGCGTTGAAAGTCCGGTTCACGCTCAAAAATCGCTTTGATAAATGAATCAAGATTCCACCACGGTTCTGGCGGGAGCTCACTCAGGAAACTCAATACCTTATCTCTTGCGACTGAAGGATCATGCCGCCAGGAACCTTCACATTGAACGCCCGGCATCAGGCATAATTCATCAAACAAAACCGACGCACGCCACCCATTCACCAGCCAGTTCAGCGCCTCACCTCGCTTCATTTCAAGGAACGGTCGGGCATCCTCTGCCACAGGCTGTTCACTGGAAGAAATCAATTTCACTGCTGAAAGTAAAGCGTGCACAACTTCAAAAGGCGGATGCCAGTGATCCACAGAGGGTGAACGCCTGGGATCTCCCAATCTAAGAGCTGCCAGAAGCGTACAGCTGTGATCGAGGATCCTGTCTGAAACCTTCATCACCCAGGAAACTTCCCCTGGTGAAGCGGCGCGTCCCAAAGGCTGTGGACCGGACGGCTTGACAGTCGGCATGAACCCCAACAGATCATCGGGGATATAAGCGCATTCTTCAAGCTGCTTTCCTTGACGCAAAAAATCCCGTCCGATCAACCCGCGATACCACAAGACCTCAGTCGCTGATATGGGATCCAAATAAGGCTTCTCCCGATCGCGCTTGCCTGGGCCCACTTCACGTAACTCGCCAAAAAGCCGAATAAACCGGCTCCAGGCCATCTTGCCGTGATTCAGGATCAATTCATCCAGCGCCTGCCGAGCTTCAGATGGTAGCGACTCGACGATCTCCAATACAAGCCCCGCTTCCAAAAGTTCGTGAACCATTTGGGGCAGGGCTGTCTTTGCATCTGGGGCACGCAGGTCAATCCCCCAAAGATCCGCAACAATTTGCAGGAATCCGAGATCATGTCCACGTAAACGGTGTTCTAAATCAGGCATTGCATCTCGAGTATACATTAAAACCAATATTTCCGTTGTGAAATTTAGTCTTTACAAACATTGTACAAATATTTGGATACTTTTGCTTATTGCCTTACAATGCTAATTGTACAAAGGATATACAATCAAAATAGAAAAAAGGAGTAACAAAAATGTTCAAAAAATCAGTTTTATCTTTATCAGTTTTCGTCGTCCTGGCCCTTGTGATGGCTGCTTGTGCACCCGCAGTCGCACCGGAGCCAACCCCGGTTCCAACCCAGGAGCCCACCGAAGAGCCCGTTGTTGAACCCACTGAAGAACCCATGCCTGAACCACAGAGCATTGTGGATATCGCAGTCGCTGATGGGCGCTTCACCACACTTGTGGCAGCCCTCGAAGCCGCCGACCTGGCTGGCACATTAGATGGCGAAGGTCCCTTCACCGTCTTTGCACCCACCGATGATGCCTTTGCCAAACTGCCTGAAGGCACGATTGAAGCCCTGCTGGCCGATATCCCCACCCTGACCGACATTTTGCTTTACCATGTCGTATCCGGTGAAGTTCTCGCATCCGATGTTGTCATGCTTGAAGAAGCAGCCACCCTCTTGGGCGAAAACGTTAGCGTCCGTGTGGAAGGTGATATGGTCTGCATTAATGAATCTCAGGTCATCATTACCGATATTATGGCAGACAACGGCGTGATCCATGTGATCGACAGCGTCCTGCTGCCCCCCGCTGAAGAGGAACCATTGAGAACCATTGTTGACATCGCTGTTGCAGATGGCCGCTTCACAACCCTCGTGACGGCTGTGACAGAAGCTGGACTTGCTGAAACACTCTCTGGCGAAGGTCCCTTCACCGTCTTTGCACCCACCGATGATGCCTTTGCCAAACTGCCTGAAGGCACAATTGAAGCCCTCCTGGCAGATATCCCCACCCTGACAGACATTCTGCTCTACCATGTTGTCTCAGGTGAGGTCCTTGCTGAACAGGTTGTCTCAATGAACAGCGCCAAAATGCTGAACGAGAAATTCGTTGAAATCAAAGTTGCTGACGGCATGGTCTATGTCAACGATGCCCAGGTGATCATCACCGACATCATGGCCGATAACGGCGTGATCCATGTGATTGATACCGTCCTGGTTCCATCTGAACCGGTAGGTTCGATCGTCGATATCGCAGTTGCTGATGGGCGTTTCACAACCCTGGTTGCAGCCGTGACAGCAGCTGACCTTGCTGAAACACTCTCGCAAGATGGTTTGTTCACCGTCTTTGCACCCACCGATGATGCCTTTGCCAAACTGCCTGAAGGCACGGTTGAAGCCCTCCTGGCTGATATTCCTGCCCTGACCGACATCCTGCTCTATCATGTGGTGAGCGGCAAAGTGATGGCTGAAGAAGTGATCACACTCGAAGCAGCCGAGACCCTTTTAGGTGAAAACGTCAGCATCCGGGTTGAAGATGGCAATGTCTTCATCAATGAATCCCAGGTGATCATTGTTGATCTCGTTGCCGACAACGGCGTGATCCATGTGATCGACACCGTCCTGCTGCCCGAAGGCTAAATACAACTAAATAAAACCGACAAAATAACGGCTGGCTGAATCTTCAACCAGCCGTTATTCGATTAATTCCAAATTGTAGCTCACGTTTGTAACGTGACGAAAATGTGTTCAATAAAAATTATCATACAATCACACATTTGGATTTTTGGATCCCTCATATTGTCACGTAGATTGCTGACGCAACCCTACGTGACCTACACTAGGTCGTAAGTGTCACCGCACCAATAATCTGATCGCATTGGGTTTACGCCATCAGATACGCCATGCACCACTGCGTGGTTGCCACCAGCGCCTCGGTGTGGGTCCGTTCATAATTGTGCGACGCGTCCACCCCCGGGCCAATCAGCGCCACAGCCACATCCCCGCCGGCACGCCAAAAAGCCTCACCATCCGAGCCGTAATAGGGATAAATATCCACCTTATGCGGGATCTGGTAATCCTCTGCAAGCCGGCGCAAACGCTGACTCAACCCATGATGATAGGGACCGCCCGAATCCTTAACACACAGCGTGGCATGGAATTCATCCGAGGTCTGCCCTTCCCCCACCGCCGCCATGTCGACCGAGATCAACTCGGCAACCTCACCCGGGATGCCCGCCGCCGCGCCGTGCCCCACCTCTTCATAATTGCTGATCAGCAAGACGGTCGTTGCGGTGGGTTTGAGCCCCGCATCCGTGATCGCCTTAACTGCAAAGATGATATTCGCCACACAGGCCTTATCATCCAGGTGGCGGGAGCGGACAAAGCCATTTGTGACCTCCACCCGCGGATCAAAAGCCACGAAATCCCCTACCCGGATTCCCAATGCCGCGGTCTGTTCCTCACTATCGGTCCGCGCATCCAACCGCACTTCCATAGTATCATCAGTACGCTCTGTCTTGCCCACATCACCCGCATGGACGTGCGCTGATGCCTTTTGCATCAACAGCGACCCCCGCACCGGTTCGCCTTTGGACGCAAACACCGTCACGCCTTCACCTTCCACCGTGTTCCAGGCGAAACCGCCCAGCTTGGTCAGCTTCAGCCGCCCGTTGAACTTGATCTCCTTGACCATCGCGCCCAGGGTGTCCACATGGGCGGTCAGCGCCCGCCAGGGTGCATCGTCCCTTTGCCCGGGCACAACCGCGACCAGGGCACCTTTGCGGGTGCGTTTCAGGCTGATGCCGGGCAGGGTCTCCAGCGTTCTTTCACAAAAATCGATCGCCCGATCTGTGAAACCGGTCGGGCTGGGGATGTTGAGCAGTTGCCTGAGGAAGTCCAGCATTGCTTCGGTTTTAATTTCAGGTAAGTTCATCGTTTCCATTTTTCTTCTCAAATTGAAGGATCATTTCCCGCCACTCCGGCGGGATGGGGACACCCTGTTGGGCGTCGTTATCATAAGCCACCATCACGCTCCTGCCCTGGGCGAGGGGGCGTTCGTCGGGTAGCGACGCCATCTGAAAGGCAAAGGCGATCGACTTGTGCCCCAAGCGCTCAACCCGCAGGCTGACCGACAGCTTCTGCCCCAGCCCAATCGGCGCCAGGTAGTCGATCTCGTTGCGCACCACCACCAAACCGGTCAGCACCTGCTGTTCCGGGCGGTAGATGCCCACCTGCTGGTAATAGCCAATCCGGGCGGATTCCAGGTAGGTCAGGTAGACGGCATTGTTGACATGCCCCTGCGGGTCCAGGTCACGGTAGCGCACGGTGATGGGGTGGGTGTAAGTGAACATGGGGATATTATAAACGGAGAATGGTGAATGGTGAGTAGGAATCAGGTATTGGGTATTGGGGAATAGGGGATTGGTTCGTCATTCCGCGCAAATGAGTATTCGTTTCAAAAGAAAACGAACCAAAACGAATAAATTTGTTGGATGAGCACCGGAGACCTGCCCTCCAAGCATAGTTTGTGAGGTCCTGCCAGGATCGGTTCTAGCCACACACTGATGTGTGCAGCACTGCGCTGAGGCGGCATGTAACCGCTTCAGCTTGCGAACTGAAACGAATAAAAACAAGCGTCAGTCTTGATCGAGTGCTCTCTCATCGGCAAGTCCCTCGAGTACGAAGTTAAGTTGTTTGATAAAGGTGCTGCTTTGAGCTCCCCCCAGCATGTGGTCCGTCCGGAGGAGGCTGGCAAGGCGCAACATGGCATCGCTGACCACAGCAAGGTGCTGGGCGGATTCCGGGAGGGCGAGGTCCTGGGTGGCCTGGAGCTGTTCTGCAAAGCGCCGGATGAGGACACGCAGCAGGGCGATCTCATCCCCGAGGACGACTCCCTGAGCGGCCTGGAGACCCTTGCGTTCGGCAGGTGAGAAGTTTTTGGAGTAGAAGCCGTGTTTCCACGCATTTGAATTTCCGGGCTGTCCGCCGCGCTTTCTTTTCACCGGCTGTTTGGCTGCGCTTTCAGCGTTTGGTTTTTTGGTCATGTTCAAAAGTCCTTTGGTTGAGTGGGCGCGCAAAGATAGAACAAATGTTCTGAATTAATGAGAGGATAGCATAGAATGGGCGCGTTTTCAAGACGTTAAAAGCGGCGAAAAGTGGGGCATTTTGTGCCGGAAGCGGCAAGGCAGGTAGCTGATCACACTCCGGCTGCGCCTTCGGGGACTTTGTAGCTGGTGGCTGGTAGCTTGTAGTTGGTAGCTTGTAGCTGGCGGTAGGTGCAGGGATTGGGACAGGCAAAATTTTATGAGGTTGATTTTGAGAGGGATGTGCAATCCCTAAGCAGGAGGTGTTTCATCCCGCCACTTTTTGTCATTGCGTGTCTCCGCCGCGGACCTCCTCGCCCCCACCGGGGGAGAGGATTGAGGTGAGGGGGCATGCCTGCTGCTATAATAGAATCATACCGGGAGGTTCTCACCCATGTATGAATATAAATTTGTCAAAATTGAGATTAAATACAAGCCCTTTGCCAAGGCCCAAAAGACAGCGCGGGATTACCATGAGGTGATCGAGACTCACGCCAGGGAGGGCTGGCGGCTGGTGCAGGTCTTTGCTCCGCCCATCAAAGGTTACGGCATTGCCGACTATTTTGAACTGATTTTCGAGCGGGAAGTGTAAGTCGTAGGTTTTCGTCATCGCGAGCCCTCGCACAGAGCGTGGCGATCTCATGCCAGGGTGCCACAGTCACCTCCTCGCCCTCACCGAGGGAGAGGATTGAGGTGAGGGTGCCATCTCATTTGCCCCGGGATTCAACCCGGTTTTGGCATCCCGCCGTTTTTTTGTCATTGCGAGGACGTGCCGATAGGCACAACAAAGCAATCTCATCCCAGATCCCCACGGTCGCTGCGCTCCCTCGCAATGGCAGGATTTTTGTCACTGCGAGCCCAGCAAAGCAGTCCCCCCTTTTAACAGTTCAGGTGAGCAGCTGCAGCAATTGCCTTGTCTGCGAAGGTCTGCCGACTGATCACTTAACACAACCACGCTGGTGAGGACACCAGCGAGAATGACAGAATTGGAACCCCAGAAACGAAGTGCAGGGGGCATAAGCACAGCGGAGCGGAGTCCCTGTGGGACATCTTCGCGATGACAGGACAAAAGATGGTGGGCTCAAAGACAGAGCCTACCCTACTCGCTACTATAATCTCTGGTCCCGCAAAGATGTTTCGCGATAAAGACGCCACAGGTATCATAGAGAAACTCATTATTGGTGTTCAGGTTAATCAATGAATAAATGTAATGCTTAGGCATAGAATTCTAGTCATGTCGTTAAGGTAAAATAATGTATTGATAATTATTATATAAAGAATAAGGCGTAAAGGCTTGATTATGAGTATAGACAGCATTTCAGATGTGATTGTCCTATTAGCAAACAAAACATTGGCGCATAATTATCAGTGCACAGAGAATTCGATACTTGATCAGGAAAGAAAGACATTATGCAACGATAAGATAATGGGCAATACCATAGCACTTATTTCGTTGTTATTTGATGCATGTATCCAAAATCTTTCTGGTTATTTTCTCAATTTAGATAATAAATTTCCGTTAGCAGCATATTCTTGCTTTCGGTCATACTTGGAAACAGCCGCACTATGTGCCTGGTTATCTGATCCCAAAATTAATGCGACTGAAAGACTGGCAAGGCAACTTACTTTAAGGATACACGAGCAAAAGTATTTTATAAAACCATTCGAAAAAGAAGAGGACTATGAATCACTTAAGAAACAAAAGACAGAGAAAATAAACAACCTCTGTATGGAAGGAAAAAACTATGGTCTAGAACCTAAAGTAGACAAGAATAACAATATCATTGGCGTAAACAATGCAATGCCGAAAATATCAGATCTAATTGAAAACAACTTTGGGTTAAAACACTATTACTCATTCCTGTCTAACATTGTTCATGGGCATCATTCAGAGATGATCACTTCAGGAGGAAGTGTCGGGAAAAAGGTAAATATTGATCGTATCGAACTGGTGGTAATTAGCAGAGAACCAAACCATGTATTAGTAGATAATTTAGAGGTTTATATTAAGAACTCATTCGTAATTTTGCTTGATAGGATGTGGGAACTGTTCGGTTGGATGCCTACTGAAATAAACTTTACAGAACTTGAATAAAATGTTACTCAAGCGCATCGCAAAGGGGCAGCAGCTCTTCCAATCGTGCGACAATGCGGTGCTGTTCATCAAGGGGAGGTATGGGAATGGGAAGAGATCTAATCCGGTTCACTCCAACCCCGCCAATAATTCCTGTCATTTGAGAAACGAACAACTTCTGATACTCTGAGCTTTGAAGATAAAAGAAAACAAACTTAGGAAGAATAGTAATTGTTTCAAATTTACATAATTTATTACCAAAACAAACATTCCGGTTGGTTATTCCAATTTTCCTACCAGCACTTCCTCCTTCTAAGCATAACAATATAGAATTCTTGGGTGCAAGTTTAAATCCTTCTTCATCAAAAGGAATATAAATTCCATTTTCATAATCTATCTTATTCTCGAACGATACATCTTTTGTACCAATGTATGGCAAACCATAACCAATAGTGGAAAATTTTTTAGCTTTTACGTCTTTCGGAATACTGTTTCCAGTATATATATCACAACAATCTAGCAACCTCGCCCAGCACCAATTATCTGGAATATCAAATGGAATCTCATCTTCAGTTATTTCAGGCAGAGGTTTTTCTTTCTTAATTTTTCCTTCTTTAATCAGTCTCACTTTTTCAGCCTTTATTTCCTTAAGCAGTTCACGAGCATCACCGTCCTCTGGCAATTGCTCGGTGAGTTTACCCTTGATGGCTGCCTGGAGAATGGAAGACTTCATCTGTTTTGGGAAGGTTTGCTGCAAGGCATCTAATTTATTTTCGTCAACACTTAGGTTCTCGATATCTGGAAGAATTTCCTCAAGCTTCTCGACTATGCGATATTGCTCAATGAGAGGTGGAAGCGGAACCACAGCATTCAATACCATGCTTCGGTTAATGCCAGGTATCATACTTTTAGCCATTGTAACTAACTTGTCAACGTAGTATTCAAAAAATACTAATAAATAATTTAGATCCATTTTAGCAATGGATCTAATCGCCATTACCTGGCGGGCAATATGAGCTGTATTTTCATGAAGGAATGCCATTTCTCCGACAGTTCCCTTGCATGTTAACAACAAATCACCTTTTTTTGCTAATACTTGAGGTTCATTTGTCCATCTATTAATTAATAATTTTTTATTAACAAAATTACTTGCACCTGTAATATATGGTATGCCTTCCTCTTTGTTGTTATACTTATCAGGTTTTAAATCACGTCCTGAAACTAAAACAGCTATTTCCATCAATCTACACCATTCCCAATTATCTGGAATGTCAAAAGGTAACTCATCTTCAGTTATATCAGGTAATGATTTTTCGGATCTGATTTTTCCTTCTTTTATGAGACGAGATTTCTCTACTTTGATTTCTTCAAGCAGGTCATAAGCATTACCATCTTCAGGCAACTGCTCTGTGAGTTCACCTTGTATCGCAGCTTGGAGTACTGCTTTTTTCAACGGGTCAGCGATCATCTTTTTATCCCCAATAGCGCTTCAATTTCAGCCAGGCGTTGATCAATCTTCGCATTGAGCGAATCCCGCTTTTCATGAAAAAGCCTGATTGTTTCTTCGGGAGAGAGAACTACCTCTTCCGCAGTCGGATACCCACACTGATCCAGGTCATAGCCTCGATCAGCCAGTTCCTTCACAGTGACCGGTCTGGATTTATAAGTATCTGTTTCAGTATCTTCTATCTCAACCCGATTCACCCACCAACTCATGCAGCGTTCGAAATGCTCCAGTTTCATGGGTTTGGTTTTTGAGAAATGCTTGTAGCCTTCGGGCATATCCACCCTGTAGTACCAAACTTGCTCAGTCGGGGATGTGTTTTCAAAGAATAGAATATTAGTGGTGATAGATGTATAAGGCGCAAAAACACTGGAGGGCATCCGAACAATGGTGTGCAGATTGAAATCTTCGAGCAGCTTTTTCTTGAGGGTGATCTTGGCTGTATCCGTTCCAAATAAGAATCCATTCGGAATGATGATGGCTGCTCTGCCATTCTTTTTAAGGCGGTAAAGCGCAAGGGCGATAAACAGATCCGCTGTTTCACTGCTGCGCATATCCACAGGGAAGTTAATTTTTATACCCTCCAGCTCGGTACCGCCGTAAGGCGGATTCATCAGGATAATATCAAACTTATCTGCTTCCTTAAACTCGCGCACGTTGCGCTCAAGAGAATTGCCGTGAAAGAGACTTGGGTTATCAATATCATGCAAAATTAAATTGGTGATCCCTAAAAGATACGGCAGTGGTTTCTTTTCAACCCCATACACACTTTTTATATAGGCTTGACGATCTTCAATGCTGGAAATCTGGGGTTCCAATGCTTTCAAAGCCGAAGTCAAAAATCCGCAAGTGCCGCAGGCAAAATCAGCGACCTGCTCCCCCAACTTTGGGGCGATCATCTGCACCATGAAATCAGTGACTGCACGGGGTGTGTAAAATTCACCAGCATTGCCGGCACTTTGCAGGCTCTTCAGGATGGTTTCGTAAATTTCACCAAAAGCGTGCCGTTCAGTGTAATCATCAAATTCAATAGCATCAATTTCATTAAGAATCTTCCTCATCAAAACGCCATTTTTCATGTACTGATTCGTATCTTCAAACACTGCACGAACAATGGACTGTCTGATTGGTGTATATTCGTCAATGTGAAGATTCTTGAGACCTGGGAATAATTCTAGGTTTACAAAATCCAAAAGATCTTCACCGGTCATTGCCTTCCCGTCTTTATTGTCGACAGCCCAGTTGCGCCAGCGCAATTTCTCTGGAATGATGGAAAGGTAATTCTCATCATGAAATTCCCATTCCTGTTCTTTGGAATCATAGACTTTGAGGAACAGAATCCAGGTCATCTGTTCGATGCGCTGCGCATCACCATTGATGCCGCTGTCCCCGCGCATGATATTTTGCAGTGTTTTAATAATATTATTCAAACTCATTGGTATCCTTTGCTATGCAGCAACGGCATAAATCAGTTCTTTCATGCCGTTGACAGCTGTAATGTATTGTTCTTTACCGCCAAAAAAATTAGCAATCTTTAGGGGGCTGCCAATGCGATCAAAAGGTGCATTGTCCAGTACGCGGGTATCCTCAAGCTCACTGATCCCTTCATTCATATACTTATCCAGCAAAGCTGAAAGCACTTCCTGGCAAGCATCTGAATATTTATACAGGTAACCTTGCTTAACAACATGATTAACACGCTCCTGCTTGGTTAGCGGTTTTTTGTCGTAGGCAACATGCAAAATTAAGTCAAAATCATCAAGAGCAGACCCGATTTCACCCGCTTCTTGACGCAGTTCGTCCAGGAAAACACCCTGATCCTTAAGCTCATCGATGATTGCCTGCTTTTTCTCAGCCGATGACCAAGTTAGCAGGAATTGATCCAGGGTGGCATATTCTCTAAGAATATTGCGTTTGCTGAAGTCTTTAAGGCTTTCGGTCACCAATTTACCATCCGAATCATAGTATTGAACCCTTTCATTTAACACTCGGACAGGTACACCGTGCACATAAAATTTTGTTCTGTGCATTTCGGGATGAGGTGGAACAAATATTTCGCCAACTTCTGGATAAACCAAATCCTCGGCTCCTTGTTGCTGTTCATCATCACTAGCCTCATCATCTGGGGGTTCTAGGTCTCCATCTCCTTCTCCTGCATCATACACAACAATTGGTTCCCCGTCGAATGAGGGATCAGCAAATAAGCGGCAGACATCACGAAAATCAATAATGGTGAAGTATTCCTTACCATATTCCGGATACAGGCGCGTACCCCGCCCGATGATTTGTTTGAACTCTGTCATGGAATTGATATTGGAATCCAGAACAATCAGTTTGACTGTTTTAGCATCTACACCAGTGGTCATGAGCTTTGAGGTGGTCACGATGGTCGGATAATCTTCATGGGGATCGATAAAGTAATCCAATTGCGCTTTGCCTTCCGGGTTATCCCCGGTGATGCGCATGATATATTTATAATTTTGAGAAACCAAATCTACATTTTCATTGACCATTGCCTGCCGCATACGCTCAGCGTGTTCAATATCCACACAGAAAATAATGGTTTTGCTAAAGCGGCCATTGGCAACCAGCCATTTGGTTATTCGGTTGGCAACAGCCTGGGTGCGCTCATCAATCACAAGGTTTCTATCATAATCTTTGATGTTGTATTCACGATCATCAATCACTTCACCATAAATATCCCGCTGCCCTTTATATGGGCGCCAACCTTCAAGATCGCGATCCAAACCAATCCTGATCACTTTATAAGGTGCCAAAAACCCATCATCAATGCCCTGTTTGAGGCTGTAAGTGTAAATTGGGTCGCCAAAATAAGTGATATTACTCACTTCGTTGGTTTCTTTGGGTGTAGCTGTCATGCCAATATGAATGGCACCGGAAAAATAATCAAGGATTTTGCGCCATTGCGATTCTGCCCTGGCACTGCCACGATGACACTCATCCACAACAATAAGGTCGAAAAATTCAGGTTTGAACTCACGGAAAGGTTCTTCGTTTTCATCACCTGCGAGCTGTTGGTAAAGGCTCATATAGATTTCGTATGAACTATCCAGAACCTTACCCTGTACCTTTGTCATGATTTTTTCAAAGGGTTTAAAATCCTGCTGCATGGTTTGATCAATCAGGATATTTCGATCAGCCAGATAAAGAACCCGCCTTACAGTTTTCGTTTTAAGTAAACGCCAAATAGTCTGAAAAGCTGTAAAGGTTTTTCCTGTTCCGGTTGCCATGACAATAAGAATTCGTTTTTGTCCTTTGGAAATGGCTTCGACCGTCCGATCAATGGCAATTCTCTGAAAATACCAGGGACGTTTTTGGGTAAACAAGTCATAGTGATAAGGTTCAGAAATGATCTTTTCTTGTTGGCTTGTTATTCCTTTTGCATGGCAGTAACGCGACCAAAGTTCGGATTCGGCAGGAAACTCTGTCATAAGGAGGGTTCGCTCTGACCCAGTGAGAAAATCATGTTCAACAAAACCATGTCCATTACTGGAATAAGCAAAGGGTAAATCTAAGATTTGTGCGTATTCCATTGCCTGCGGCATGCCCCCACCTGGCGGATAAGACTCATCCTTGGCTTCGATCACAGCCAGAGGTCGCTGACTGTTTTCACGTAGCAAGAGGTAATCGGCCTTTTTTCTTTTCCCGCGTTTGACAGTTTTTCCGCGAACAATGACCTGCCCTTTGGTAAAGAAGTATTCCATCAAGATTTGATTATGGATCCAGCCCGCATTTGTGATTGCTGGCGTTATAAAACGAAGTTTAATATCTTCTTCGGTTAAAGTCGGCAAGGCATTACCCTCCTTTCCTGATGATCTTCATAGAAGAATTATACCTAAGATTATGCAACCATTTTTCTGTAAATTCGAGTCAGGAATACCCAGCGTTCTTTAACAATTGAATGACTTGCCAGCACTATAAGGTTTGTCTTTTTGCCATTCCTCATCGATCTCCATCAGACTTGTAGGTCGGGATGCGCTCCCTGCCCTGTAGCGCAGCAGAATGGGTTCATCCCGCCGCATTCCTGTCATCCTCCCAGGTTGCCGCACTAGCTTCGCAATGACAAAGGGTAGGGGTGTTGGTGGGTTCGTCATCCCGCCGCATGATTGATGTCTATTCTTGGTGAAAATTATTCAATAGGAATTTATTAGTTTATAATAAGAAAAGCCGACCAATAAATCTATAAAACTTTTATAATATTAGAATTTTTAAGGCTTAAGTCTCATAATAAAAATTTTAATAACCAGAACTCTTGTTAGAGTTACTATTAAGGAGGAAACAGATGAAATTTGAAGAAGGAAAAAAATTCATTCGACGAGAAATTCATGACTTTTTTCGCGGGCAACGGCAAGGTGGAATAAGCACACCTGCAAATCACCCCATTATTTTCCTATTTACTGGAGACCAGGGTGGGAAATATGGATATCAGGATGGATGGACAAATAATAACTTCCTTTATACTGGCGAAGGACAACAAGGAGACATGGCATTTGTAAGAGGTAATCGCGCTGTCCGAGATCACGTAATAAACGGAAAAGAACTTCATTTATTTAAATATGTGTCAAGTGGAATTGTTGAGTATATTGGCCAAATGATTTTTATCAATTATGAATATTGTGATGCCCCTGATATCTCAGGAAATACTAGAAAAGCCATTGTCTTTCACTTGTCACCTATAGACACTCTCTAAACAATTACAATTATTTTCACTCAGCAGAAAAAGCGTGCGCGCCGACCTACGCCGCATGGTCAAACGTGTGCTCAAGCATTACGGCTATCCACCGGATCAGCAAGCCTGACCGACAAAACTGGTCATCCAGCAAGCGGAGCTCTCAGCGCATGGGATGGCAGAGGGCTGATCACCTTTCACTGGGAGCGGAGCGTGGCGGGCTCAATGATCACTCCCATCATCAACATTCACCGCGAAGAACCCCCCGCACTCACATCCATCTCCGCCGGAATCCTGATAAAATGAGGTATCGGTGTGGAAGGAATCGGATATGAAAGAAAAGGATGTGATCCCTGAAATTGACGCTCTCCTAGACGAGATCGACGCGGTCATCTCAGCCCTGAATGAACAGGGTGCGCAGCTCTTTTCAGAGGGGAAATATGACCGGGCACGGGCGCTGCTCAACAAGGTTGAATCCATTATGGGCTTTCGGGGGAAGGTGCTGTGCCTCAAGGATGATTGGAAGGCGCTGCGGGTGCCGCCAGCCGTGAAGGGCACCGCAAAGGGCAAGGATGAACCTGATGCCCATGCCAGGCCGATCCCGCTCAAGCCCGGGCTGCGCACCAGCCCTGAAGACTTTCGCTACCCGGTTCTTGAAGCCCTGGTGCGTTTGGGCGGTGCTAGCCGGGTGCGAGATGTGTTTCAGGTCATAGAAGAGATCATGTCCGACCAGTTGAATATCTACGATTATCACCCGCTGCCCTCGGACCCAAACTCCGTGCGCTGGAAAAACACAGTCAGTTGGGCGCGGTATGAGATGGTGCAGGAAGGTTTGCTGGCGGATGATTCGCCGCGCGGGCACTGGGAGATCACTGATGCTGGGCGTGAGGCACTCAAGCACGCCAAGGACAACCCGGACCTGCAGCGAAAACTTTTTTCGGGGGGATAGGTCTCATCACGCCAAACAACGCGCCTGCGTAGCGTTCCTTAAGGAAGAAGCACGATTAAGACATTCACAGCCCGATTTCCACGCAACATCGTCAATCTCATAAAATTAATTGACATGCCCATAACAAATCTCTATAATATTAAATAGGTCATTGAACACGGTAAATTAGGTCAAATCAAAAGGAGGTTTTTATGGAGAAAAGTATTAGAAAGAATATTATTAAGCTCGTAATATTGGTTGTTGTGATTGCTTTTTCTGCCATCATGGCGAATTTGATCGAGCGAGATTTCGGTAATGTTGAAATTTCACTGATCAAGCTCATGAACTCCCAGGGCGAAATTGTTGTAGCAAAACTGTTCCGTCCCAAAATTGCCACCCCTGATAACCCGGTCCCAGCGGTTGTCAATATGCATGGCTATCAGAATGACAAAAACGTGCAGGATCCCTTCTCGATTGAATTGGCAAAGCGCGGTTTTGTGGTCCTTGCACCAGATGCCCTTGGCCATGGCGATTCGGGGGGAGGATTGAACGTGGGCGGTTGGTTTGCCGATCCAACCTATGTGATGGGTAATGGCGATGCGCTGGCTTATCTGACGACACTTTCCTTCGTTGATAGTGACAATATTGGCGTGATGGGCCATTCCATGGGCGGTATGAACGCCGTTAAGCTTCCCGGATTATTCCCCGAAAACGTAAAAGCTGTCGTCCAACAAGCTTCATCACCCGGGAGTCCTGATCTTCCCAATGTTCTTGTACTACAAGCTCGCTATGACGAGTTTGTTGGTTTCCGGGAGAATCAATTACGGACAGAAGAACTCACCAGCAGCGAAACCCGCCTGGCAGCATTAGGCGTGGAAGGGCCCATCGAATGGGATACAACCTATGGCAATTTTGATGATGGTACTGCACGAAGAATGGCTTTCATCAACATGGATCACCACCTGCTGCCGTTGATGAATAAGTCCGTTGCAGAAGCGGTTAACTGGATGAATGAGGCGCTCAGGGATGGTGAAGGCGGTCCGATGTGGTCTGACCCAACCAAACAAACCTTTTTGCTCAAAGAGCTGTTTGGTTTCGTGACCCTGCTTGGCGGACTGATCACAATGCTTCCATTGACCAACCTGCTTCTAAAAACGAAATTCTTTGCACCAGTCGCACAACCGCTGCCCAACCGATATCATGCTGAAAAAGGAAAATGGTGGCTGTTTGCGACCATTAACATGCTGATCGGCGGCATTCTCTTTCCCTTAACCACGCAATACGGCGGTGTAGGGAACCGGATCACAGGTTGGATTCCCTTCTTAAAGATGGAGATGGCAAATGGCGTTGCGCTGTTTTACCTGGTAAACGCCCTGATCGCCATAATCCTTTTCCTGATCTGGTTCAGGGGAATGAAGAAAATGGGCCTGACCCTGTATGACATGGGTGTTACCTTTGGTGAAGAGAAAAATAAATTGGATTGGGGCATCATTGGAAAAACCATCTTGTTGGGATTCATTTTGTTCCTATGGATGTATCTCCTGACAGGTTTCTTCCAGTGGGCATTGGGGCAAGAATTGCGCTTTGCCTGGCCGTATATGCGTTTGTTCAGCTCTCCACAAAGAGTGGGTTATTTCTTCATCTACCTGATCCCTGCCTTACTCTTCTGGCTGATCAATGGCGGTATATTCCTTTTCGGACAAATTCGTCAGAAACAACTGAATGGACCTGCAAAAACACAATGGGTTTGGTGGCTTAAGAATTTGTATGCCATGGTGACAGGTTTATTCCTGGTCTGGTGTTTCCAATACCTGCCATGGATCCTGAATGGGCCTGGTCCTGGGTTTGAAGCCATTGGCTTAGCCCAATTCAGCGGGATGTGGCCGCTGATGTTGATCGTTTATATTCCAATGTTCATTGTGATGATCTGGTTCCTGACCTGGTTCTATCGAAAGACCGGTAAGATCTATCTCGGCGCACTGATGGTTGCCGCAATTACGATCTGGTTCATGGCAGCAGGATCCCTCATCTCAGTATAATTTTCGTTCAATGACCCCAACTGGACCTGGTGGCAATCCCACCAGGTCCTTTTTTCTTGAAAAAACCTGTTCGCCAAATAAAGCTTTAGGATGATTTGGGGCACATCCTTCCCAGTACCATCTTCAATTTTTCCTTTACAAACTGACCCAATTTGGATAAAATAGGTAATAACAGTATTTTCTGTCCGAAATTAATCCGTTAATCAATCAGGCTGCACCCTGCACGCGCGATTACACCTGCAGCCTTTGAAAATTTACTGAGAAGAGAGTTTTTTATGCAAATTACCAAACAAGCAGATTATGCCCTTCGAGCGATGTTATTCCTGGCGCGTCTTGAGCCCAACCAGCGTGCCGCCACCAGCCAGATTGCGGAAGAACAGCAAATCCCGCCTTCCTTTTTAGCTAAGATCATCTCACAGCTTTCGATCGCCGGCCTGATCCACACCTCACGCGGGGCGCGCGGCGGTGTTTCATTGGCACGAAAACCGGGGGATATTTCCCTCCTTGATGTGGTTGAAGCCATCGACGGGCCGATCGCCCTCAACGATTGCGTTGTCGATCCAGAAGTGTGCGCTTTTGGCAATAACTGCCCCATCCATGAAGTCTGGTGCGAAGCCCAAACGGAACTGGTGAAAAAATTACGCGCATCAACGTTTGATGTTTTGCTTTCAAGAGAAAAAGAAAAAACCAGCGCATAGATCAAGCAATCCCAACGCCCGGTTTCGATCTGAAATTCCTTCCAAAGGAGATGCCTGAAAATATCTACTCCTCGATCCCTGGCGTCCGTACCGATCAGCTGTCTTTGAAGCAATAGGGAAACCGATGGACATCTTTATCATCCTTATCACCTGCCTCACCGTCCTTCTTATCACCTATATCCTGAGTAAGCCTTTTTCAAAATCTGAAACGCCTGAAGAGGAGATCCCGCAACGCATTGATGGCGAGGAGGTGCGCTATCAGGCTATATTACTGGAGATCAAAGCGCTCCAGGAAGAAAATGAGCAATTCGGCAGCACAATTGCGCGCCTGAACCTGATCGAAGCAAAGAAGGCACAGGCTGCAGAGCTGTTGCGCCTGCAAGATTCCGCCGCCGAAAAATGAACATGATCCATTGCACAAAAATTACCTCACCCTCAGCCTTGCTTTATAATTGAATGACAATGTCAACAAAGAGCCTCGATTCTGCGCCCCAACTCGTCATCCGCGACCTGGTCAAGCGCTACCATTTCCAGCCCGTGCTCAACCAGCTTTCCCTCACCCTTACGGACGGTGATTTTTGCATCCTGGTCGGGGCAAACGGCGCCGGTAAAACGACACTGCTCCGGATTCTGGCAACGCTTGTCCGACCCAACCAGGGTGAAATCCTTCTGGGCGGAAGGTCACTTACCCAGTCACCGGCGCTGCGGCGGGAAATCGGGTATATCGGTCACCAGCCCATGTTCTACAACGACCTGACCGCCCTGGAAAATCTCCATCATTACGCCCGGCTTTATGCCTACCCCCATCCTGCAGAACTGGTCCGGGATGCCGTCCAATCCGTCGGGTTGACACCGCATCAACATAAACCTGTGCGCACCTTTTCCCGGGGCATGCAGCAGCGCCTGTCGATCGCAAGAGCGCTCTTGCATCACCCGCATTACCTGTTCTTTGATGAACCCTATACGGGGCTCGACACAGAAGCTGCCCAAATACTGGATGCACAGCTTCAATACCTGCATCAACCTGGCCGAATCATCCTGTTGGCCGCGCACCAGCCCGGGCGCTTGCTCAGGATGGCATCCCACATCGCCTGGCTCCAGGATGGCAAGATCAGCCATCACATACCGGCGGCAAGCATCCCTGAAGTGCCCGCCCTCCAGGCTTATCTGCAGGAGGGTGCATGAAATCCTTCCTGCAGTACCTCAAGGTTATCTGGCAGATCTTCCGAAAAGACTTCCAGGTGGAATGGCGCGGCAAGCAGGGTGTGCCGGTCATGCTGGTTTTTTCGCTCCTGGTGGTTTTCCTGTTCAATTTTGCGCTGCAGCTTTCACCCACCTTGCAAGCCAGTTTGACCGCCGGCTTGTTGTGGGTCTCACTGGCATTTGCATCCACGCTGGGCCTGAACCGCAGCATCAGCCTTGAGCGGGAAAGCAATGCCCTGGATGGTCTGCTGCTGGTGCCTGTCGATCGATCTGCTGTCTTTTTTGGAAAAGCGCTCAGCAACTTCACCTTCACAACCCTCGTCGCCCTGGCCCTGCTGCCTGTTCTCAGCCTTTTCTACCAGCAGAACCTGTTTCACCTGCCGCTTGTTCTTGTGATCGTGCTAGGTGTGGGCGCCTATACCGGGTTGGGCACACTCCTTTCAGCCCTGTCCATCCAGAGCCGCACGCGGGACGTCCTGCTGCCCATCCTGCTGTATCCGCTGGCGCTGCCCATCTTGATTGCCGCGGTTGAAGCCAGCCGCGGGATCCTGGCCGGCCAGCCCCTGGGCGATCTAAAAAGCTGGATCTTTTTGCTTTTGGCGGCGAATATCCTGTTCAGCGCGGCCGGGCTGATGTTCTTTGAAACAATCCTGGAGGAATGACCTTGCACAAAAAGCCATCCTTATTATCCATTCTGGATATCCTTTCCATTCTTTTGTTCACCGCAGTCCTGATCCTGATCCTGTTTTTCACGCCGACGGAATTGACCATGGGACCGGTGCAAAAGGTGTTCTACTTCCATGTCGCTTCCGCCTGGGGGGGGATGCTCAGTTTCATCCTGGCTGCTGCAGCTGGGATTGGCTACCTGGTCACCCGCAAGGTGCGCTGGGATTGGCTCTCCCTTTCGTCGGTTGAGGTGGGTTTGGTGTTTGGCCTGATCGCGATCCTGAGCGGGATGATCTGGGCACAGCCCATCTGGAACACGTGGTGGGTTTGGGATCCCCGCCTGACCACCACCGCCATCATGGAGATCATCTACCTGGCTTACTTCATCCTCCGCAGCGGGTTGGACACCCCTGAAACGAGGGCACGGCTTGGCGCCGTCTATGTGATCGTGAGCGTGATCACTGTTCCCCTAACCTTCTTCTCCATTCGCCTGTTCCGAACGATCCACCCCGTGGTGATTGCCACTGGCGGTGATGGCGGATCCGCTTTCAATATGACACCCCGCATGCTGCTTGCCTTTATCGCCAGCCTGGTCGTCTTTACGCTCATCCTGGCTGATCTCGTCTGGCACCGCTACCGGCTTGCCCAACTGCAAAACACAATCGAGGAAGAGGTAAATTGATATGTTCCCAAATACGATGTCGAATATGATCCTGGGTTTTGGTGTCATCGTTGGCTTCCTGCTCCTGTATGTCCTCTCGCTTGTTGTGCGCTTTCGCCGCGCAAAAATCAATCGCGGAATTTCCGACAAAACCTCCTGATAAAACCCCCGAACTGAGCACCCGCTAACAAGAATCCAATATTTTGTTAACGATCTTCTATGAATTCCTCAGTATCCTCATAATGAGTAATCAAAGGAAGTAAAAGAGGAGATCGAATTATGTCAAAAATTATTGGTATTGACTTAGGAACGACAAACAGCGTTGTTTCTGTTGTTGAAGGCGGAAACGCCACCGTCATCCCCACGGCGGAAGGCTCGCGCCTGCTGCCCTCGGTGGTGGCATTTAATAAGAACGGCGAGCGTTTGGTCGGGATCACGGCCAAGCGCCAAGCTGTCGTCAATTCGGAAAACACGATATCATCCATCAAGCGCTTTATGGGACGCCGCTACGATGAAGTGGAAGCGGAGCGCAAGATGGTGCCCTTCAAGGTCGTTGAAGGACCAACAGGTGATGCTAGGGTGAAGATCCCCATAAATAGCAAAACCTATACCCCCCAGGAAATCTCTGCCATGGTGCTTGAAAAACTCAAGGCGGATGCTGAATCCTACCTGGGACAACCCGTGACCAAAGCCGTGATCACCGTCCCGGCGTATTTCAACGACAGCCAGCGCCAGGCAACCAAGGACGCCGGAAAGATCGCCGGTTTGGAAGTGATGCGGATCATCAACGAACCGACGGCTTCTGCCCTGGCTTACGGGTTGGACAAAAAAGAGAGCGAAGTCATCCTGGTCTTCGACCTGGGCGGCGGTACCTTTGATGTCAGCCTGCTGGAAGTTGGCGAAGGCGTGATCGAAGTTAAATCCACCAACGGTGATACCCATTTGGGCGGTGACGACTGGGATGAAGTGATTGTGAATTGGGCAGCAGACGAATTCAAGAAGCAACAAGGGATTGACCTGCGTGAAGATCGTCAAGCCTTACAGCGACTGCGCGAAGCCGCTGAGAAAGCCAAAATTGAATTAAGCTCCGTGATGGAGACCGAGATCAACCTGCCCTACATCACAGCGGATGCCAGCGGACCGAAACACCTTCAGCTCAAGCTGAACCGGGCAACATTTGAAAAGATGACAGCCCACCTGGTTGATCGCGCCCGCGGCCCCTTCAATGCTGCCATCAAAGATGCCAACCTGACCGTGGATAAGATCGACGAAGTGGTTCTTGTCGGCGGCGCAACACGTATGCCGATGATCCAGGACCTGGTCAAAAATCTGACCGGCGGCAAAGAGCCCAATAAGGGCGTCAACCCGGATGAGGTGGTATCGATTGGTGCTGCTATTCAGGCTGGCGTACTGGCAGGTGACGTCAAAGACGTGCTCTTGCTGGATGTGACCCCGCTTTCACTGGGTATTGAAACCCTGGGCGGCGTGATGACCCCCCTGATCGAGCGCAATACAACCATTCCGGTCAAAAAGACGGAGGTGTTTTCAACTGCAGAAGATAACCAGACGGCAGTGGATGTGCATGTCCTGCAGGGTGAGCGCCCCATGGCATCGGATAATATGAGCCTGGGTCGCTTCCGTTTGGATGGTATTCCACCTGCCCCGCGCGGCATCCCGCAGGTCGAAGTGACCTTCGACATTGATGCCAACGGAATCCTGGATGTGACTGCCAAGGACAAGGCAACGGGCAAAGAACAGAAGATCACCATCACTGCCTCCACCAACCTGGATAAACGTGACATAGAACGCATGGTGGAAGAAGCCGCTAAAAACCGCACCGTCGATGAACAGCGCAAAGAGCTGATCGAGCTCAAAAACCAAGGCGATGCACTGGCATACCAGGCTGAAAAATTGCTCAAGGACCTGGGCGAAAAAGTGCCCTCCGACCAGCGCGGTAATGTGGAAAGCAAAGTGAATGACCTGAGAGATTCCATCCAGAGTGAAGATAAACCCCGCATCCAGCACCTGATTGCTGATCTGCAATCGGATCTGGAAACCATCGGGCAGGCAGCCTACCAACAGGCAGGCGCTGACCCTGGCACAGCCGGCGGCCCACAACCCGGTCCAAAATCTGAAACTGGCGGGGAGGATGAAGATGTCGTGGAAGGCGAATTCACAGAGGCGTAAAGCACGCCCGTGAATAGTGAATAGAAAATAAGTGAAGACAGCGTCAAGGATGAGGGGGGCATCCTTTGAGCGCTGCCTTCTTTTTTTATTATAGCACAAATTGTGAAATATTATGCGAGATTGTTTAACTTTTGCCCACGTGCTAAATAACTTGCTCCTAACTCCCCCAATAAGTCATTAAATCAAACAGAAGAAGATTGTGTGCCAGCTTTTCTGTAAATTCGTCACGGACCCTTTCCACTAATAATAGCTTATGAGTTCTCCATATTCAGATAAATCCTACCATATTCCCAATCCTCGCTGAATTCCATCAAAATAGCCG
>Ga0209510_1000082_pt1 | contig 142451 bp, 144 predicted proteins | sample BiotimSIPDNA_FD_185749 | JGI IMG/M metagenome (GOLD analysis project Ga0209510, IMG submission 185749) | Anaerobic biogas reactor microbial communites from Washington, USA - Biogas_R1 time_0 SIP DNA (SPAdes) (version 2) | ecosystem: Engineered > Bioreactor > Anaerobic > Unclassified | place...
AATAATACCTTTTTCTGGCTAATGCAATCACTTGTATAGGCTTAGTTTTTTACTGTCATTTTTATATTATTGCTTTAACAGGCTTATTAGGTTTTCAAAGATCATTTGGATTCTATTTTCTAATTAATCTTCCCCTACTACCCGGATTTCCGGTTGCAGGTCTACTCCAAAACGCTCCCTGGCTTTTTGCTGAATATAGGCAATCAAATTAAGAACATCCCGGGCCGTAGCATTACCGTTATTAACAATAAAACCGGCATGTTTGCTGGATACCTGGGCATCACCTATCTGATAACCCTTTAATCCCAGTTCTTCCAGCATGGGTCCCACGTAAAATCCCGGGGGGCGCCTAAAGGTGCTGCCCGCACTTGGTTTATCCAGAGGTTGTTTTTCCTCTCGCCGGCAGGCAAATTCCAGCATCCGCTCTTCAATTTCCTCGCGGTTACCAGTTACCAGTTTTAAACGGGCCGAAATTATAATATAACCGTTACTTTGAAATATGCTCTGGCGATAGCCAAATTGCATTTCCTCATTCTTAAAGGTTTTAATACTTCCATCCGGGCTTATAGCCCTGGCTTCTATAACTAAACCCTGCATTTCACCATCATAGGCCCCGGCGTTCATAACTAATGCGCCTCCCAGGCTTCCCGGTATTCCCTCGGCAAATTCCAGTCCGGATAATGAATGGAAAGCTGCTATGCGGGCCAGAGCAGATATCTTTATGCCAGCCTGAGCCTGTATTTCCTCACCGTTGACTTCTACTTCATCCAGGTTTTCTCCCAGTTTCATTGCTACTCCACGGATACCCCCATCCCGTACCAGCAGATTGCTCCCCACACCGAAAATAAATAAGGGGATATCCCTTTGTCGGCAAAACGATACAACGGTAGCAACATCTTCTTCATCCTGCGGCAGTACCATTATGTCTACTGGCCCACCAATTTTAAAGGTAGTGTGATTTTGCATCTCTTCATTAAACAGTAAACGATCTGAGGGCAGATAATTCAATATTTCAGAATACATAAACCTCTCCTTAATCAGACTCTATACTTCATAACCTGATATATTCTATGGTTCAAAACGTTTGGTTATAACTTAGATTATACCGTATACACTACATATTTATAATCCGGATTACTGCCTTTGTGATATAATAGGCAGGGATTTTGATATTGAATTTTATTTGTCAAGGGGGACTGAAGATGGATAAATCGGCCTTACAAAAAGAACTGGTAAAAATGCTGGGCAAAGATAAAGTTCTCTGTGACGAACTGGACTTGATGTACTATTCTTATGACAGTTCATTTTTAACCAAACTGGAACCGGCCAACCCCTGGGCTGTGGTTATGCCACATTCTACGGAAGAGGTTCAACAAATAATGAAATTGGCCTTTGATAATAATATTGATATTATACCCCGCGGGGCTGGCACCGGCGAAACGGGTGGATGTGTAGCCTTAAAGGGTGGCATAGTTTTGGATCTTTCCACCTGGGATGAAATAGAAGAGATTGATGCTAAAAATATGCAGGTTATTCTTCGTCCTGGAGTGATACATGCCCATCTTAATAAAGAACTGGCCAAATATAATCTATTTTTCCCTCCTGACCCGGGCAGTAGTCAGATGTGTACGGTGGGAGGGATGGTAGCCAACAATGCCAGCGGCTTACGGGCAGTAAAATATGGCTGTACCGAACAATATATCCTGGGACTGGAAGTGGTGCTGGCCAATGGCGATGTTATTACTACGGGCGGAATGAAGGCGCGCTGTATTAAAAATGTTTCCGGACTAAACCTGACCAAACTTATGGTAGGCTCGGAAGGTATATTAGGGGTTATTACTAAAATTCGCCTGCGCTGCTGGCCCCGGCCTAAAGCACGTGGTATTGCCATGGCGGTTTTTGATAACTTAGATGATGCTCCGGCAACAGTCCTGGATGTATACCAGGCCGGGGTTCTTCCTTCGGGGATAGAGATTCTTGACAGCTCCGCTATTCAGGCGGTAAACCTGTTTAAGCCGGAAATAAATCTACCTGAGGCTGAAGCTATACTGCTGTTTGAGGTAGACGGTAATCCCCCTTCAGTAGAATATGAAGGTCAGGTAATAAAAGAAGTAGCTGGTAAAAGGGCTCGTAATGTGGAGTGGTCAACTGAGACCAAACGCATGGCTGAACTTTGGGAAGGCAGAAGTATTACGGCTACTGCAGCAGCCCGGGTAAGAAAGGATGGCAGTCGCATCTTTGCCGGAGAGGATATTAGTGTTCCCCTGGCCAAAGTAGCCGATACCTTGCGGGCTATACGGGCACTGGGCGACAAGTACGGTATTAAAGTGGTTAACTATGGCCATATCGGTGATGGCAATGTACACACCGCCCCGGTAATTAATCCGGAAAACCCGGAAGAAGTGGAAAGAGTAATGCAACTGGTTCACGATATTCATCTGCTGGCTATAGAAATGGAAGGGTCTACTACCGGCGAACACGGGGTAGGAGCAGTACGGCGCCAGTATGCGGAAATGGAACATGGTCAAGCCTGGAATTACATGAAGGAGATTAAAAAGGCATTTGATCCCAAGGGATTAATGAATCCTGGCAAGCTGATATAACAAATAGACACTGAATACTATGAAAAACGCTGAATAAATCTGCGTTGGTGCATCTAGTAAAGCCAGGTCATGCTAGCCGGTGCAAGTCCGGCGCAGGTAATCGCCAAGGAGCCTATTAGCTAGCCACCAGTCATGGTAGTATTAATTCATGTGTAGGGAACAGCCCCGCTTTTGGGCCTCAACCAGCCTCTGAGTTACAGCCGGTATTTATTCATGTGTAGGGAACGGCCCCTGTGCCGTTCCGCTTTTGGAATTAGAAAGGAGGGGGTGCTATGGAGTTCAGGAAGTTACCTCCAGTCCAAGAACAAATTATGAAATGTGTACGCTGTGGGAAATGCCGCAGTGTTTGCCCGGTTTTTGATGAAATCAGAAATGAAACTGCTGCACCCCGGGGCCATGTCTTTATGGTCCAAATGTTAAGGGATGGGCAGGTTAACCCCCGGCAGGAGGTATATGATAGATTGGGCAATTGCCTGCTTTGTGAAACCTGTAGTGTTAATTGTCCTTCAGGTATAAATGTACACGAGCTTAATGCCGCTGCCAGGTCGTATATATATGAACAAAACCCCAGCATAGGCAAAGAACTTATTTTTGATACTATGTGGACTAAACCCGGCTTATTGAGGACTTCAACCAAAATTATGAGTGGATTGCAAAAACTGGGCCTGCAGTCCTTTGCCCGCAATACCGGTTTAACCCGGATGTTACCCGGCGATTTACCCCGGGCGGAAAAAATAATGAGCAGTATACCCTCCCAACCGGCCCGTAACCGTCTACGAAAAATTAATCGGGCCAGGGGGGAGAAAAAATATACCGTAGGTTACTTTTTGGGTTGTGGAACGGATATATTAAATCCCAATGTAGCACTGGCCACAGTTGATGTCCTTACCCGCAATGGTTGTGATGTACTCATACCGCAGGACATGAAATGCTGTGGTTTACCCCATATAGCTAATGGTAAGATGGACACTGCCCGTTTGCTGGCTATTCACAATATTAAGATATTTAACTCCTATAAACTAGATTATATTATTAGTGATTGCGCGTCCTGTACTTCAGCTCTTTCTCGTAAAAACATGGAGTTTTTACTGGGTGGACTAAAAATTGAGGATGAAGCCTTTGAATTTTCTGATAAGGTCATGGACTTGACCCGCTTCCTGGTTGAGGTTATAGATATTAAACTCCCGGTTGTTAATAAAGATGATGAAAATATTCGAGTTACCTATCATGACCCCTGCCACTTGGCCAATGCCCAGGGTATAAAGGAGCAACCCCGGGAATTGCTAAAACGTATTCCTGGAGTTGATTTTGTAGAAATGGCAGATGCCAATCGCTGTTGCGGCGGGTCGGGAACTTACAGCCTTACTCACTATGACCTGTCTATGAAGATACTGGACCGCAAAATGGATAACGTTATGGTCACCGGTGCCGATAAAATTGCTACCTGCTGCCCCAGTTGCAGCATGCAGTTGCGCCATGGCATTAGCCGTCATAACTATAAAGGAGAGGTAATTCACCCGGTGGAACTGGTCAGTCAGAGTTACCCCAAAACCCTGCCAGCAAAATAAGAATCTATGCAAGGCCGGAGATATTAATCCCCGGCCTTAGTTGTATGTGCTAATTTTGCTTTTTATAAAAGCAAAGTATAAACTGATTTAAAGAAATACTATTACATAGCCGCAATAAGAGGAGTATTATGAGTAACCGCAGGATAAAAATTATATTTAAAAAAGTTCGCGATGCCAATCTAAATTATCATTTGATTGAAAATGGGGACCGGGTAGCGGTAGGACTTTCTGGAGGCAAGGATAGTTTTACCATGCTATATTTTCTGGATTCACTGCAAAAACACACACCGCTGCTATTTGAAATTGTGCCTATTTATATAGATCTGGGATGGGAAAATGAAATCGATTCCCTGGAGGATTTTTGTACTTCGCTGGGACTGGACCTGATAGTAGAAAAAACCAATATTGGCCGGGTAGTATTTGAAACCCGCAAGGAGCAAAACCCCTGCTCCCTGTGTTCTAACCTGCGCCGGGGGGCTATGAACCGGGTGGCCAAACGGTATAACTGCAACAAAGTTGCATTGGGTCACCACCTTGATGATGTAGTGCACACCCTTTTCATGTCGATGTTATATGAAAGTCGTTTTAATGTATTTAAGCCTTCCACCTATTTAAGCCGGGCTGATATTACTATGATTAGACCCCTTATTTATGTGGAAGAGCGGGACATCCGCCTGTTCGTGGAGTCGATGGAGCTAAAAACGGTCAAAAACCGGTGCCCGGCCGACGGATTAACTAAAAGGCATGAAGTGGCGGAAATCCTTGACCAAATAGAAACGATGCATCCAGGAGCACGGCGGCGTATTTTAGCCAGCCTGGAAAATATAGGACCGGACTGTTTCTGGCAACCAGACCGCAAAAAAACGGGGCAGGACTTATTGAACCCCGAAGAGACTTAAAGTAGACCAGATTTCATCTAATTCTTGCCGACAATCGAAAAGCATTGTTACCACTTCCCCATCCAACCCGCCGGAAGCAATCTCCTTCTTCATAATAGTCTCTATTTTGGCATAACTGAGGCCCGGGCGATAAGGGCGATCTTCTCGCAGTGCCGTGAAAATATCGGCGACAGCCACTATACGAGCCGGCAAATCGATTTCATCGGCGGTTTTTTTGAAAGGATAGCCATTACCGTCCAATCGTTCATGGTGATAAGCAGCCCAGGAGGGCACCGCCTGCCCGGGTAAGACCGGATTAAGCAACCAGTAAGTATAATAGCTATGCTGTTTGACAATGCTGCATTCATGGTCAGTAAGCTTGCCCGGTTTTTCAATAATATCCTCGGGTACTGCCATTTTACCCAGGTCATGTAGCAAACCGGCAATTTGCAACAATAGCAATCATCTTCTAATAAACCCGCCTTATGAGCCAGTACCCGGCAGACCTGGCTAACATAAACTGAATGACGATAAGTAAAACTGCTCCTATCGTCAACTACCCGGGCAAAAAGGCGGGCTACAGTCATGAGATTATCTCGCCTAACGCTGGCCATAGATGTAGGAATGAGTTCCAGCATACATTCCTCAATCCAGGGTGATACCAAATCCAACCAGAAGCTCTCCTGTTTCCCCAGTTCCACCAGAATATCATATATAGTTCAGGGTCGAAAACTTCGCCGGATAGTCGGCCTATTCTTTGCAGAATTTCACTATTTTGTTCCAGTATGTAACGCTGATGGTTAATTAATACGTCTACCCGATCAGCCAGGTGAATAATGCGGCTGTTAAGCGGAATACTGCTTCCAGTCAGGCCGGAGGGGTTTTCCCCAGCCCATTTGTCGTGATGACAGTAAATGGTTAGCCGGGCAGAATCCAAATCTGGTATCCCGGCGACAAAATTGCTGCCTTTTTCGCAATGGGCCCAGGGGCAGTTTATATCAAATTTTTGCAGTATAACTTTATCACGGTGATTTACGGCACCAATATCATGTATAATAGCAGCCTTGAACAGTTCTATTAATTGCTGATCCGATAGTCCCGCTTTGTGTCCCAGGTTAAGCGCAATAAAAGCTACTTTTTTGTGGTGATCCATTATGCCTGCGTTGGAAAAATCAAGGCTGCGGGATAAATTTAGCAACAAATTAACTAGATTGTATTCAACCGGATTTGATAGCTTTGTATTCACTATTTTTACCACCCTTAAGGATATTTGTGGTTAGTATAACATGATTACCCTTACCATTCGACATGATTTTGTTCTGCTCGTTCCTCTCATCCTAAAAACTTTTAACGAACATATGTTTTTTAGGCAGAGATTATGGTATAATCTGGTCAAAGATAAGGTTTCTAAGCGACAGGAGAAATTAGGCTAAAAACATCTTTTGGAGGTCAAATAAATGGATAATAAAATAAGCGCAAGACAACAGGCGATACTGGACTGTATCAAAGATAAGATAAGGACGGACGGCTATCCTCCGTCAGTAAGGGAGATAGGTGAAGTAGTAGGGTTAAAATCCAGTTCCACAGTTCATGCTCACCTGCTGCAACTGGAGGAGAAAGGCCTGTTAAGACGAGACCCTACCAAACCACGGGCAATTATTCCCCTGGATATAAATGATGGACCAAAAATTATAAGTGAAACCCTGGCCCTTCCTATAGTTGGTAATATAGCTGCCGGGACCCCAATTCTGGCCGAACAGAATATTGAAAATTACCTGCCTATACCGGTTGATTTTGTAGGTACAGGTAATCACTATATTCTTCAGGTTAGAGGGGATAGCATGATTGAAGCTGGTATAATGGATGGTGATTTCCTGATTGTCAGGCAGCAGTCTGATGCTACCAATGGTGAAATAGTGGTGGCAATAATAGATGATGAAGCTACGGTAAAAAGATTTTATCGTAAAGATGGATATGTAGAATTAAGACCTGAAAATAGTGCCATGCAGCCTATTATAGTTGATACCGTACAAATAGCCGGAAAGGTTTCCGGGTTATTGCGCCGCATGTAAAAATGGCCCCGCTTAGGCGGGGCGGTTTGTTTTAAAATTTCTCCAGGTATTGTTCTATTTCCCAGTCATATACCCGGGAACTGTAACTCTCCCATTCTCTGATTTTAGCCAACACAAAACGGGAATAGATATGTTCTCCCAGGGCTTCCTGGATAACTTTATCTTTCTCTAACTCATGAATAGCTTCATAGAGATTCTCCGGCAACGATAAAATATTATTTAGCTTACGGGTAGCTAAATCCATTTCGTAAATGTTTTGCTCCACTGCCGGTGGTACTTCCAGCTCATTTTTAATGCCATCCAGGCCCGCTTTTAGGATAACCGCCAAACCCAGATAGGGATTACAACTGGGATCCGGGTTACGTATCTCTATACGACTACCTACACCCCGGCGGGCAGGAATACGAACCAGGGGACTTCGATTACGATAAGACCAGGCAATATACACCGGGGCTTCATAACCTGGTACCAGACGCTTATAGGAATTAACCGTAGGGTTGGTAATCGCTGAAATAGCTCGGGCGTGTTTTAATACTCCGGCTATAAAGTATTTACATATTTGGCTTAGACCATCCGAACTTGAAGGGTCGTTAAAAACGTTTTCAGAATCTTTAAATAGAGATATATGCAGGTGCATACCCGAACCGGCAACACCATACAGGGGTTTAGGCATAAAGGTGGCATGTAACCCGTGTTTTTGTGCTACAGCTCGAACCACTATGCGGAAGGTAACGATATTATCAGCAGTGGTCAGGGCATCCTGGTATTTAAAGTCGATTTCATGTTGTCCTGGAGCATCCTCGTGATGGGCGGCCTCAATTTCAAAACCCATGTTCTGAAGGGTCTCTACCATATCACGCCGGGCTTCTTCCCCTTTATCTACCGGAGGTAAATCAAAATAACTGGCTTTATCATGAGTCTGCAAGGTAGGCTGGCCGTTTTCATCCAAGTGGAAAAGGAAAAACTCCGGTTCTGGTCCCACAAACATGGAAAAACCCATTCCAACTGCTTCTTTTAAAACCTGCTGCAAGGCGTAGCGGGGTGAACCGCTGAAAGGCTCGTTATTGGAATCGTAGATATCGCATATTAAACGGGCAGTTTTGCCTTTGTTATTGAAGCTGCCCCAGGGTAGTATTAAAAAGGTATTGAAATCGGGTTTAAGATACATATCCGATTCCTCAATACGCACAAAACCTTCAATAGATGACCCGTCAAACATTAATTCCCCATCCAGGGCCTTCTCCAGCTGGTCAGTAGTTATTGAGATGCTCTTCATCACACCCAGGATATCAGTAAATTGTAACCTTATAAATCTGACATCCTCTTCTGTAACCTGCCGCATAATTGATTCTTTGTTCATTCTTTAAACCTCTCTTTCAGGGCGTTATCTAAAATACCTTAATCAGGAAGGCAACCAGCATTACCAGGGATAAAGCCAGGTTAAACACTATGCCGGAAAACAGTCCTACTACAGCCCCAAGTCCACTTTTCATAGCTTTATTCAAATCCTGGCCGGCAATAAATTCACCAATACAGGCACCTAGCCAGGGACCCAGGAATATACCTACCGGCGGGAATGTTACCAGTCCTACGAAGGTTCCGATAATTGCACCCCAGACCCCATATTTGGTGGAACCGAAGTAACTGGCTCCAAGAGCAGTTGATAGGTAATCAACCAGCAAAGAAAGTATAGTAAGAGCCGCCATGATCACCAGGAATTTGCTGTTAATAACTTGAAAACCCTCATACCAGCCATAGGCCGCAATACTGATAAAAATAAGCGGAATACCCGGAATCATAGGTATTACAGTTCCGGCAATTCCCAGCAGAATAACAATGATAGCCACAACTAAGGCTATAGTATCAGCACTCATTAAAAACCACCTTCCTGTAAAGGAGCACGTAATCTGTAGGGGCGAACCCAGGTGTTCGCCCGCAATAGGCAGCTCCATATGCAATAAGATTTACCCTCCGGGGGTAAGTGGCCGATCGGGCAGACACACGGGTCTGCCCCTACAAAAACGAATCGGCGTAAGTCCTATATTAAGAAAATTCAGAGTTCTTCAGCATCTAATCCTGTGCCTATTTCCCAATAATAAGAGTATCGATTAGCTCTTTAATTACAAAACGGTTATGCTCATAGGTTAATCCACCCTGCATGTATACCGCATAAGGCTGACGCAGGGGCGCATCACAGGATAGCTCTATAGAGGAACCTTGTACAAAGGTACCTGCTGCCATTACTATTTTATCACTATATCCCGGCATTTCTCCAAATTCCAAAGTTAAGTCACTATCAACGGGCGAGTTGCTCTGCACTAACTGGCAGAATTGCAGTACTTCATCCGGATTATTTAGCAAAATAGCCTGTACAATATCGGCTCGGGCTTCATTCCAGCGGGGTGATACCTGATAGCCATATTGTTCAAAAACATAGGCCAGGAGCACCGCTGACTTCAGCGCTTGCAAAACTACATGGGGAGCCAGAAAAAGGCCCTGAAAGAAAGTGCGCTTGTTAATCAGGAAGGCCCCCATTTCCTTACCGAGACCCGGCGCAGTTAGGTGATATGCTACTCTTTCTACCAGTTCCCGCTTTCCCGTAATATAACCGCCCGAGGGAGCCAATCCCCCACCAGGATTCTTAATTAGAGAACCGGCCATTATATCAGCCCCGCACTCCAGTGGTTCCTGTAATTCCACGAATTCACCATAGCAATTATCCACCATAATAATAATGGAGGAATTCTTCTCTCTTACCAGCCTCACCATTTTCGCTATTACTTCTATACTTAAAGCCGGACGCAGGCTGTAACCTCGGGAACGCTGGATAAGTACCATGGTAGTATTCTTATTAACAGTTGCGGATATGGCCTCGTAATCAGGATGTCCGTTTTGATTCAATTTAACTTCTTCGTAATAAATTCCCCTATCCACCAGGGTATCAGGTATATTATTATCCTGGCCAATTATGTTAGCCAAAGTATCATAAGGCCGACCGCTTATGGAAAGCAGGTGGTCACCCGGTCTTAAAATAGCAAACAGGCAGGAGGAAATAGCATGGGTCCCTGATACAATCTGAGAACGTACCAGAGCATCCTCACCCTTAAATGCCTCGGCATATATATCTTCCAAACGTTCCCGGCCAATATCTCCATAACCATAGCCGGAGGAGGGATTAAAATGGCTATCTCTAAGATGATATTTCTTAAAGGCAGTCAGAACTTTGGCCTGGTTCCGGTAAGCATTTTCCTCTAATTCTTCAAAACGAACAGCCAAATTTTTTTCAGCATCACGAATAATCTGCAAAGATGACAACATTTTCACCACTTTCATTATGAGCAAAAAGCAATTAAGAGAATTATATTATATTATCACTGCAATTGCACCAAAAACGGATGTCGGAAGTCAGAGGTCAGAGCTCAGAAATCTGAAATCCAGGGACCAAAAGTAAGATGTGCCAGGTGTCGGATATTAGATATTAGACATCGGCATCCGATATGTAGGGGCGAACCCATGTGTTCGCCCGGTGGCGGCGGGGCAGACACATGGGTCTACCCCTACAATATATACGGCTTGCGCCTCACACCTCACCTTATAGAGGCCGGATCGGGGATGTCCCAATCCTCAATGGTCAACAGGTCACGACGGGTAATTGGTTCCTTATCGATGATACGCAAAGCCTGAAGACGAATTGATTTTTCCACCAGATTACGAACATAACGGGCATTACCACTATGGGGATGATGGTTTTTAGTAAACTGGTTTAATATCTCTCTTAGCTTCCAACGCCCGCGGTTACTCAGTTCATAGTCCCGCTGGCTGTATATTTGCAAAGCTATTTGAAACAACTCTTCACAATCATAATCACCAAAATCAATCTGAATGGGAAAACGCGACCGCAGACCGGGGTTAGAGGTTAAAAAACGCTGCATTTCCAGCGAATATCCGGCCAGGATAACCACCAGGTTATCCCGGTAATCCTCCATTGCTTTGACTAGCGTGGCTATGGCTTCCTTCCCAAAGTCTTTTTCTCCTCCCTGGGCCAGGGTGTAAGCCTCATCCACAAATAATATCCCGCCCATAGCCTTTTTCAACATTTCTTTAGTCTTCATGGCGGTATGCCCAATATACTCCCCTACCAGGTCGGCTCGCTCCGCTTCCACCAGGTGGCCTTTGCTTAATACGCCGATTTCATTAAAAACGCGACCGAGAATACGGGCTACGGTGGTTTTTCCGGTTCCAGGGTTGCCCTTAAACACCATGTGCAACATAGTAGCATCAGCTTTTAGTTGTAGTTGCCGGCGCTTTTCCTGGATGAGAGTAAAGGCTGCCACCTCGGCCAGGGTTCTTTTCACCTCCTGCAGCCCAATTAATGTTTCTAACTCTCTAAAGGCATCTGTACTCGGCAAGACTGCCGGTTTAATTTCCGGTTTGATTGGATCTGGACTATGCTCCGGGGGTGAAAAACGCATGGAAATTTGCATAAAATAACCACTCCCATCTGTTCTGACCTATTATATGAAAAACAGATAAGAGTGGTGATACTTCTATGAAAACAACGGAGCCAGGTTAATCATCCTCACCTTTAGGGTCGAGATTTAGTAAACCTATGGGTCTTATGGGTGCTACCGTGGAAATAGCATGCTTATAGACCAGTTGCTGCCTCTGGTCTAGTTCAACAATAACCGTAAAATTATCGAATCCTTTTACGACACCTTTTATTTGAAACCCGTTTACCAGGAAAATGGTTACGGGCATTTTCTCCTTTCTAACTTGATTAAGAAATGCATCCTGAAGATTCATCTGATTTTTACTCATTAAGGTTAAAGACCTCCATTCGATTAAATGTACACCTACTTATGTCAATTCTACACTGCTGATAAGGTTTCTTCAATATAAGATGAAATATTTTCTAGTAATAAATCGTCATTACTATATTCTCCCGGGTTTATCCAATGTATTCTAGGATCCTTGCGAAACCAGGTTAACTGCCTTTTAGCATAGCGTCTGGTCTCCCGCTTAATCTCATCGAGCATTTCCTCTTCACTTAAGAATCCCTCCAGATAAGAAAATACCTGTTTATAACCCAGGGCCTGCATGGAATTATGATTAAGATTATACCCTTTATCCCGCAAAAGCGTAACTTCTTTTATTAAACCGTTATCCAGCATTTGCTCGACTCTGAGATTAATTCTCTCATATAGTTGCTCTCGCTCCAGGTATAAACCAACTACAGCAAGCTGGTAGGTGTGCTGAGATTTAGTTTGTAATGCCGAAAATGGTTGACCGGTTAACTGGTAGACTTCAATAGCCCGTACTATACGTTTCTGATCATGGGGGCTAATGGCAGCGGCATAGTCGGGGTCAATGGATTGCAAATAATTATAAGCATATTCTAACCCCTCTTCTTTTATTATATTATTCCATTGCCGGCGTATTTTTTGGTGTGATTCCAGGGGGTAGAAGGTATAATCATCCACCAGAGCCTGGTAATACAGGCCGGTTCCGCCTACCAGCAATGGTAATCGCTGTTTTTGGTTTAATTCTTGGATTATACTTTTGGCCTGCTCCTGAAAGCGGGCCACACTATATTCCTCATCCGGTTCAACCACGTCAATCAGGTGATGGACTATACCGTTTTGTTCTTCAGGACTGGCCTTGGCTGTGCCTATATCCAGGTCGCGATAAATCTGCATGGAGTCACAGGAAATAATCTCGGCATTAAGCCTTTTTGCCACTTCGATGGCTATTTTGGTCTTCCCTACTGCCGTAGGTCCAACGATAGCTGCCAGCTTATTCAAAAAATCAACTCCAGAACAAAAAATAGACGCGGATATCGCGGATTCTTCAGGGAACTACGGAGCTTTATTAAGGATTATAATATACAATTCAGCATTCAATCATTTTTTACTCAGATTAATAGGTTTACCATTACTGATTGCCAGACAATTATATTATTTTATTGTATCTACTGAGCATATGAACACATTCAATTGAGTGGGTTTGTATCTTAATCATATAAAAACGATCCGCGTAATCCTTATAAAATCCGCGTATTCCGCGTCTTATTACCCCGCTTGGATTACCCCGAATGCTATTTTGCGGTTTTTTCCGCTGATGATGGTGGAGCAGCCTAATCGCTCTAGTTCAGTGCCTTCTGACCGCTCCTTGATTACCACCCGTTTTCGGGCTACCCGGCAGGCCTGGTCGATTGCTCTTAAATCAAGGGGCGCGGGATTGGCCAGGCTGCGTAAGGGTGATATAGGCTGACTTTTTAACAGCGGTTGCCGGAACATGGGGTCAAAATAAACTATGTCAAAACTGTTATTAGGTAGGTTAGACAAATATTGATAATGCTCACTGTTAATTACTTGTATGCGGTTAACTGCTTGCTTTAACCATAGCATGGGCGAATCATACAGTTTCATGCCCCATTTCACCACCAGAGCAATGGCCCGGGAAGATTCCAGGCCTACCACTGTTCCCTGGGGTGTAAAATAGGCAGCCACAATAGCATCAGCACCTAATCCCAAAGTGCAATCCAACACGCTGTCGCCATCTTCAATTCCGCAGGCGCGAACAAAAGGGTCCTCGGTCCCTTGTTTACGATAGGCCCCTAGCCGATTTTTGGCCATACTAGGGTGGAAAAAGAATTTACCTCCACCGCTGTATAATACCGGTCCTTCACTGTACCAGACTACCACGCCATCAGCCTGGTTGTCCTGCAGCAAAACCTCCAGGCTGCGCCGGTTGCGTGGGATATATGGGAAGCCACTTTCAGCAAAAAACTCATTAAAGTTAGTATCGTCTTTTAAACCTGATTGGGGAGTAGTCGCAATTATATGCATTTCAACCCTCATATTCGCTATAATTAACCGTACATGGCCGGAGGCCGCAAGAAATATATCAAAAGGACCGCGTGTGCCCTTCAGGGTATCCCCATGATATACCCGTATTTTTGTTTCTAACCCATGGCGGAACGGCACAGGGGCCGTTCCCTACACATGATTATTCTGCGATTCGCCTTATAGGTAATATTTATTAAAAAATCCGCGTAAATCCGCGCCCATCCGCGTTATTCGCGTCCATTCCCCGAATCTATTTTCGTATTACCTCTTAAACAAACGGTCCAGTTCTGCCTGGCTCATCTTAATAATTGTAGGTCGGCCGTGGGGGCAATTTTTATAATCTACACTATGTAAGAGCTCTTTTATAATTCTTTCCATTTCCTGCAAGTATAATCCTTCCCCGGCTTTAATTGCTTTTTTACAGGCCAGGGTTTTGATAGCTTCTTCCTGGATGTTCGGCACGGTATTATCCTGCCATAGTTCCAGAATTTCATTAACCAGATCCAACTCCTGACCAGAAATATCGCCCGGGGTTGCCCTTATAAGAACGGTGTCAGGAGCAATAACATCCAGGTCAAACCCCAGATCGGCAAAGAAATCATTATGATTTTCTATTATGTATATTTGCCCGGGAGAAAGCTCTAAAGCCAGTGGAACTGCCAGCAGCTGGGTCACTTCTTTACCGGTGTTATAAACCTCTTTAAGTTGGTTATACATAATCCGCTCGTGGGCAGCATGCTGGTCTACCAGGTAAAGGGCCTGGTTCATTTCCATGAGTATATAGGAATTCAAACACTGACCAATAATCCTGAACTCCCCTGCTGCCGGTTGGTGGTCTGCGTCTTGTGGTTCCGGTCTCCGGTTATTCAGCGGCTGTAACGGGACTGTGCCCGGACCCGGCAGAACATCAAAGTTAAAACCTGTTCCAGTTTCATATACTGTTCGGCTTTGATGACCGGGCACCTGGGAAACAGATGGATATGTAACCTGCTCCGGCGGCGAGTAATTTAAGGGACGATAATCGACCTGTTCCAGGGCCTCTTTTAAAACTGCATGGACAGTTCTAAACACCGATTTTTCATCCTTAAAGCGAACTTCGCTTTTTTGCGGGTGGACATTAACATCCACACTTTCCGGAGGGATTTTTAGAGACAAAATAATTGCCGGTTGTTCCCGGGATAGCAGAAAACCCTGGTAAGCCTGGTCTACCGCTTTATACAGAAGGACGCTGCGAACCGGGCGATGATTAACAAAAAAATACTGGTTCTTGCGGTTGGTTCGCCTTAGCTCGGGAGTGGATATCAAGCCCTCAATAGTATACCCTTCCCCCATGTAGGTTATATCAGTCAGATAGCTGGCAAAATCCCGGCCAAAGACAGTAAGAACAGTATCCTTAAGATTTCCATTCCCTGGGGTTTTAAAAAATTGTTTTTTATCATTACTGAAACTAAACGAAATATCGGGGCGGGACAATGCATATTTGCGCAGTAAATCATAAACATGGTTTCCTTCAGTTACAGCAGATTTCAGAAAGCTACGCCTTGCCGGAGTATTAAAGAACAAATCGCTGACTATTATTCTGGTGCCCACCGGACCAGGACGGTTTTCCTGTTTGAGAAAACGTCCCCCTTCCAGCCGAGCAAATATCCCAGCACTATCAGCTTTCTGGCTATACACATCGATACGTGATATCGAGGCAATGCTGGGCAGGGCTTCGCCGCGAAAACCCATGGTATTAATATTGAATAAATCCTCCAGCGAGGAGATTTTACTGGTGGCATGGCGTTGAAAGGCCAGGGGAATATCGTGGGTTTCCATACCCTGGCCATTATCCTCAACCTCTATTTTGTCGATTCCACCCCGGTTTATATTTACTGCTATTATTGTAGCAGCCGCATCAATGGAGTTTTCAATTAATTCTTTTACTACTGAAGCCGGTCTTTCAATAACCTCTCCAGCCGCAATCTTATTTATAAGATTATCGTCCAGGGGCCTGATGGACATACTACAATACCATCTCCACATCTTTTTTAATATCTATACTGCGATAATCGTCATTGGCCCGGTCTTGTAAATAAACCAGGTCATAGCGATCATTGCTTGACATATCGGTGTAACAGGAGTGACCCTCGGCCTGGCAACTGGCACAGGCATTAGCAGGTATAGATACACAGTAAACCCGGTAGTAATAACCATTGCGGTGCTGGGCAGTAGACTCAATCAACCTGAAACCGGGACACTCTGGACATAGTCGTAGTTGTATGCTCTGATCCTCATGAATGTAATCCGTGTCATAGAAAATCTGTTTGTGGATGTGGTGGAAACGCTCCCTGGTTTTGCGGTTTTTTGCTATTTGCTCCTCCCGCTGGCGAAAAACCTGCAACTGCCGCCGAACCATTTTCTCGATGTATTCTAAATTGGCAGGGTTTTCCCGCATGCGCTCGGGGACATAGTCCGGCTCCCGCAGATTACTATAATCGATACCGGCCATAGCCATAATCAGACCCATGTTAACATAAGGCAAAGCTGTTTGTACGGAGTAACCCCCCTCCAGAACAGCTATATCCGGAGCTAACATCTCATTTAAGCGAGCATACCCTTGAGCACTAAAACGCATATCAGCCAGGGGGTCGCTGTAATGGTTATCTTGACCGGCGGAATTTACTATAACCTCTGGTTTAAATTCCTCCAGTATGGGCATTATCAAATGCTCCAAAGCGTATAGTATACCAGTATCGGTAGTGCGCGGAGCCAGGGGCAGGTTTATGGTAGTACCATAAGCGAGGGGGCCACCTAGTTCATCCATATGACCAGAGCCAGGATAAAGGGTGCGGCCATCCTGATGGAAGGAAATAAAGAGTACATCGGGGTCATTATAATAGATTTCCTGGGTGCCATCGCCATGATGAACATCAGTATCTACTATAGCTACCCGCTTGATTCCGTATTTTTGGCGCAAGTACTCTACCATAATGGCTTCATTGTTTATATTGCAAAAACCACGGTTACCGTGGCTTACCGTCTTGGAGTGGTGTCCCGGGGGACGAATAATGGCAAACCCGTTCTTAATTTCCCCTTCCATATAAGCATCAGCTATACGCAGGGCCGAACCAGCCGATACCAAATGGGCTTCGGTAATCTGGGCTGCTACATCGGGAACACAGAAATGCACTCGGGCAATATCCCTGTCCGTAGCCAGTCCCGGCTGGTATTCACGGATTTGCGGTAAGTCCATAATCCCTTCTTCAAATATCTGGTCCCGAGTATAAAGTAAACGTTCTTCTCTTTCCGGATGAGTTGGACTAATCGCCCAGTCAAAAGCGGGAAAGAATAATATTCCGGTTGGTTTCATATTTTCACCCCCTTGAATTCTGCAATGAAACCAGGGGTAACTTGTATGCCCACATCAAATAGTTTACCCGTCCGATCCCAGCCCCCAATCATGTTAAACTGCTCTTCCATGAAAAAGCTGGATTCGTCGGTATAGCTGGCCATGCCCCTTTCTTTCCCCACTTCTTCCAGATGTTTTTTGGCCATTTGGCGGGCATCTTCCAGTTGATAGTTGCGTGGGTTATCGAGGGTGCCCCGCACTCCGCCCGGATCCAGCGTATAAGTTTTGGTCTGAGTGTCAACATGCAAGTTAACTACCAGGGTGGGCCGGGCCACAGCAGCCCCCAAAGCATTGGCTACATCTGCATACTGGTGGATAAGGTGATTTACCTGCATGGTCTCTGCCAGATACGGTATTATAGCGCGTGAGGCGGCACCGATGCCGATTATCTTCTCCGGGGTAAATTTACGCTTATTAATTACTTCCCATACTTTATAAGCCGGTTCATTTTCCCATTCCTTAAACATACTGGTTATTGCATCTTGCAGGCGGTTAGTAACAATATCAAAAACTGCTGAACTTAATTCTTCCTTGCTCATCTGCTTATCCCCTAGTTGTTGCAGGGCAGCAGCGGATAGTGCAGGGTCACCAATATTAAGGTTAAATTTGTAGTTGAAGGCGTCGGTTACCGTAGCGTTCTTACCGCCAAAACAGGCGGCTACATCGCGACGGTAAGCTTCTACTTCTACCTGCCCGGCATTTATGGTAATACTGCTATCGCCCCCCAGGGCTATAGAACGTACCGCGAAAGCATTAACATGAGTATAGCGCTGGTTGATACTGGCTCCTTTGGAAGCGTAAAGAGGTTGCCCATCTAATAGTAAAGCTATATCGGTAGTTGTACCTCCGATATCCAGGACCACAGCATTCATACCTGCCTGGGCCAGAGCCAGTGCGCCCATGGTGCTGGCAGCAGGTCCGGAAAAAACGGTCTCGCAGGGCATATCCCGGGAAACCTGGAGAGCCAGGGTACCCCCGTCAGCCTTTAGGATATGCACCTCACAATCCAACCCTCTCTCCATCAGAGCGTTATCAATTTCATCAACAAAATGGTTCCATTCCTGGCTGGTTATAGTAGTATAGTAAGCGGTTGTTGCCCGCCTTGGAAAGTTCAGCTTACCTGAAATTTGGGAGCCCATGGTTATTGATAACTGCGGGTAATGCTTTTTAATGTAATCATGGGCCTGCTTTTCCAGGATATCATTGCGGTTACCAAACTTGGAAACAATGGCTGCCCGCTTAATTCCCGCAGCCACAATCTTATTACAAACCTCGCCCAGTTCCTTTTCATCCAGCGGGTCTAACTCCCGCCCCCGAAAATCAATGCCTCCTTTGAGGAAAAAGGTGTCATTACTAATATCATAAGCATCAGCGGGAAGACCATAACCGGGAATTAACAGTAGGGCCGTTCTCTCCCCTTTCCCGGTGGCCAGCAGGTTAGTTACTACCGTGGTGCTAAGAACTATGCGAGTAATATCGGATTTATCTTGTTGCAATAATAGTTTGTCCAGCACTTGTAAAACCGTTGACTTAATATCGCTATCATCAGTGGGAACTTTAGTAGTGGCAATGACCTCACCCTGGTCAAAAACCACCCCGTCGGTATACGTACCACCAACATCAATTCCAATTAACAAGATTTTTCACCTCCATATATAGTTTACCACTCTACGGCAAAAACCCCTTTTACTTCACAACGGTTGTATAAATATAACGAACGACGTTAGCGAAGCATGGCTAACAACACCCGGCGAAAGCGAGCAGGCGAAAGGGGGCGAGCGACAGGACGTCGCGAGCGCGTGTCCGACCATGGATGGGAGGTCCACGCGGTACCCCTTGCGCAGCGAGCCAAGTCGTAGCTGTTGCCCATGCGGAGATCGGAGTGAGTATATTTATACAACCTGCGCTATTTCCTTTCTTTCCAACGATAGAGCAGATTAAGAGCTTCCCGCGGGGTTAAGCTGTCCAGGTCCAGTTGTTCTAATTCCTCTAACCAGGGGTTTTCTTCCGGGAATAAAGGAAGCTGAACCAGGGCTTCTTTTCGTTCTACCGGATTTTTCTCCAACTCGCTTAATATTTCCCCGGCCCTTTTAACTACTGTATCCGGTACCCCTGCCAGTGCTGCCACCTGTACCCCATAACTGCGGTCAGCTTTACCCGGGAGTACCTTTTTCAAAAATATTACGGTGTCGCCACTTTCCATGACCGAAACGGAAAGGTTAAATATACCCGGAAAATCATCGCTCAGTGAGGTTAGCTCATGATAATGGGTGGCAAATAAAGTCCGGGCTCCTATTTTATTATGGATATATTCGCTTACTGCCCGGGCAATACTCAGGCCGTCATAAGTGCTGGTACCGCGGCCAATTTCATCTAATATTATCAGGCTGTCCGAAGTGGCATTATTTAATATGTTAGCTACTTCAACCATTTCCACCATAAAGGTGCTTTGACCAGCGGCCAGATCATCAGTTGCACCGACCCGGGTAAATACTTTATCAGCTATGCCGATATGGGCCTGATCTGCAGGTACGAAAGAACCCATTTGGGCCATTATTACGAGTAAGGCCACCTGCCGCATATAGGTACTTTTTCCACCCATATTGGGACCAGTTATAATAGCGAAACCATTATTATTGCGATTAAGCTTAAGATCATTTGGTATAAAACGACTATCCTGCAGGTTTCTTTCCACTACCGGATGGCGCCCGCCCTTGATTTCTATAACCCCGCTGTTATCTACCAAAGGGCGCTGGTAGTCATTCAAGTAAGCCACTTCCGCCAGAGAGGCAATCACATCCAGTACGGCAATTTTGCCGGCACTGTCCTGTATGCGTTCCAGGTGCGGGCATAGTTTTTCCCGTATCTCAATAAAAACTTGCTGCTCCAGATTAAAAAGTTTTTCCCTGGCTCCCAGTATCTTTTCCTCATATTGCTTTAATTCATCAGTAATAAAACGTTCCGTATTGACCAGGGTTTGTTTGCGAACATACTCCGGGGGGACCAGGTGCAGATTAGATTTACTGATTTCTATGTAATAACCAAATACCTTGTTATAACTTACCTTTAAATATTTGATTCCGGTGCGCTCTTTTTCCCGGCCTTCAAAACTTATTAACCAGCTGGAGCCATCCCGGGACAATTGTTTAAATTCATCTATTTCTGGGTGAAATCCATCCTTAATAATGTTACCTTCCCTAATTCCGGGTGGTGCCGCTTCATCTATGGATTCGTCTATTATTCGGTAAACATCCTGCAGGTCGTCCATCCCGGCCAGGTGCAGCAAGAGTTGTGAACCTGCTTGCTGGAGTACCATTTTAATTTTAGCCAGAGAATCAATGGAATACTTCAGAGCCAGCAAATCACGGGGATTAGCTATCTCGCTCCCTATTTTGGCGGCTAATCTTTCCAAATCATAGACCCCATTAAGAATTTCTCGGGTTTCACTTCTTAAAGCCAGGTTTTCCTTCAATTCCTGAACTGCATCCAGGCGAGTATTAATCTCTGCTATGTTTTTTAAAGGTTGTTCTATCCACCTTTTCAGATTTCTTTTACCCATAGCGGTGCAGCATTGATCCAAAATTCCCAATAAAGACCCTTCACGCCGACCTTCCCGCAACGTGGAGCTTAACTCTAGATTTCTGCGAGTGGTATAATCCATTTCCAGGCAGGTATCATTTCTATATACTGAAAGACTATGCAGGTGTTTTAAAATACTTTTATGAGTTTCCTGAAGAAAAAGGATAATGGCTGCGGCAGCTTCAATTCCGGCAGTATAGCCCTTTAGACCAAAACCCTCCAGGGAAGCTACCTGAAAGTGGTCAGTTAGAATTCCCAGGGCATTTTTTGGGTCCAGTGCCCTCTCATCGATAGTACTGATAACCATTTTGCCATCAGGCTTATCCAACCATTCCCGGGTAAAGCTATCATATTCCGGCAGCAAACACTCGGCTGGAGCCAGGCGCAGCAATTCATTTTGTACCTGATGACTTACTGCGGCGGCAGCTATTTCACAAATCTTGAATTCTCCAGTAGATATATCAGTATAGGCAAACCCAGTCAAATCGCGCTCTTCCACTATGGCGACCAGGTAATTATTCTTATTCTCCTCCAGGATATTATCTTCTATTACCGTGCCCGGGGTAATAATACGTATAACTTCCCGTTTAACGATTCCTTTAGCTTCCCGGGGATCTTCAACCTGTTCGCAAATGGCTATTTTATGGCCCCGATTTATCAGGCGCGAAACATAATTATCCACGGCATGATAAGGTATTCCACACATAGGGACTTTACCGTCTCCGCCATCCCGGGCGGTCAGCACTATCTCCAATTCCCGGGAAGCTACCTGGGCATCTTCAAAAAACATTTCATAAAAATCTCCCAGGCGAAAGAATAGTATGGCATCCCGGTACTGCTCTTTAATTTCCAGGTATTGTTCAATCATTGGTGTATAGCGGGCCAAAGCAAATATGTACCTCCCCCAGTCATTCTAAAAAGAAAGACTTGTCCATACAAGCCTTCCTAAAATAATATTGTTCTACTGTTAACCGCGTCCTTTTGCTACCTTAATAGCGACCGCAGGGAGTATCAAATGTGCCCTATGGGTAGGTTAAAAAAATAACCCCCATAACGGAACGGCACAGGGGCCGTTCCCTACACATGACTGGTCCGCGAGTATGTTTCTATCCAGATAATCTCGATAATAGCGCGGAGCCGTTCCCTACACATGACTGTTCCACGGGGGTATCACAATTAAGGTTGCCGCGTCTAATTTCCGTTCTATTCTCTTACTATATTTACATCGGGCAGGAGCCACCGCAGGAGTCACAATCGGAGGAGCAACTGCCGGTCACTGCCTGGTTTATGGCAAAGTATACTGCCTGCATAAGGTTTTCCAGTTTTTCCTGGGCTGCCAGTAGTACCTGAATGTCAGGATGATTACTAACCTGTTGTTCTAAAATGTCCAGGTGAGCTTCCTCCTGCTGGGTTACCAGCAAACCATCCATGAGCTTGTTATCCATTTTGGTTCTGGCATCCTGATAACGCATAATCAAATCATAGGCATCCTTTTTGTTCATAAGTTCAGCCTGTTGATTTCTTAGATTAATCATCTCTTCTGACTGGGCAATAGCATTACCTAATTCAAAGGCAGTTTTAATAATTTCTTCCGTATTCAAATCCCTATCCCCTTGCTAATTATTTAAACTACTTCCCCAAATAGGGAAAAAGTTCTTGCTTCTGTTATTCTAACATTTATCAACTGTCCGATTAAGTCTTTTGGTCCAGAAAATATCACTATCTGATTGGTTCTGGTCCGAGCAGTAAGTTTCACCGGGTTAGTTTTACTTGGTCCTTCAACTAATACTTCCTTTATACTATCCTGCATAGACTGGTTTATTTCGGTTGCTATCTGGTACTGAACCTGATTCAGCCGCTGTAAACGTTCCTTTTTTTCTTCCAGTCCCAGTTGCTCTTCCCAACCAGCTGCCCGGGTACCGCTGCGAGGAGAGTACATAAAGGTAAATGCAGCCTCAAAGCGCACTTTTTTAACCATATCCAGGGTATCCAGAAAATCTTCTTCAGTTTCCCCGGGAAAACCTACAATGAGATCACTGGTTATGGCTACTCCCGGTATATGCTGACGGATTTTATGAGTCAGTTCCAGGTAATGTTCCCGGGTATAATGACGGTTCATGCGGCGCAATACTTCATTACTGCCTGCTTGCAAAGGTACATGGATATGCTCACAAACCTTGGGTAAAACTGCTACTGCATTAATTAATTTATCCGACATATCTTTGGGATGGGAAGTAGTGAAACGAATACGCTCAATTCCTTCTACAGCAGAAGCCATCTCCAGCAAGTCGGCAAAATCAACGTCTTTTTCCAGCCCATGGCCGTAAGAATTAACGTTTTGTCCCAAAAGGGTTACTTCCTGATACCCCTGAGATGCTATCTCTTCTAATTCTTTTACTATATCTTGAGGGTGTCGGCTCCTTTCCCGCCCCCGGGTATAAGGAACAATGCAATAACTACAGAAGTTATTACACCCATACATTATATTAACATAGGCACTTAAACCTGAACGACGCTGGGAAGGCATGGGTTCAACCATCATTCCTTCCCGCTCCCATACCTGGTAAACGGGCTGTTTTCCAGCCCGGGCAGTGGCGATTAGATGAGGCAATTCATGGATATTATGGGTGCCAAAAACTACATCCACCCCAGATTTTTTAAGTTTCTCCCGCACCTGTGGTAATTGGGCCATGCACCCGCCGAAGGCAATGAGAGTTTCAGGGTTTTTCCGTTTCAAAACCATTATTTCACCCAGCTTGCCATAAACCTTATTTTCTGCGGAATGGCGTACACTACAGGTGTTAAATAGGATGATACCGGCATTTTCCGGCGCATCTGCGGCAATGTATCCCATTCCTTCCAGTAGTCCCGCGATTATTTCCGAATCCCGGACATTCATCTGGCAGCCGTAGGTCAAGATATAATATTTATTGGTATCATGTAGATCCGTATTGCTGGCTGGCATGCATCTACCTCCTTGGTCTATATATTATACCTTTTTTCAGGCAAATATCTAATTCCCTGACCAACTTTCCTGCTCCGGAAAACACAGGAGAACCGTCCCCCTGTGCGCAAACTGTGCGCAAAAAAAAAGAGGGTCAAAGCCCTCTTTTTTTGGCCTGCTAGCCTAAAAGTTCGTTTATTATAGACTTGATTTCCGGCAGCATAATCCCACCGGCAAATTTGGGTTCACCATTTATTAGGGTAATAGGATAGGGATAACCCATTTGCAGAACCTGGTTTACCACTGGATAGTCCTTTAGGCTGGTTTGCTCCACATCTACAAATTTTACCTGAACCTTATCACCGAATTCGGCTTTAAGATTATCTGCTAATTTTTCCGTTTGGTCAGCATAATCGACAGAGCCACAACTGGCTGCTGATGAACAACCAGCTCAACCACCACTGGTGGGGACGTGGCTGCCAAATAATACCTCTACCAAAACTTGTCCTTCGTTTGCCATTAAAAATCCTCCTTATATTCAAACCTTTACTGTATTCATACTTTCCACTTATAGTAGAATGATATCAACAAAGCCTGACAGAATCAACCGCTTATTAACACCTATGTTTATGATTATTGCCTAATATGTTGTAAAATATTTCGCAAAAAAATCAATATCACATTATCTTACTTCGGTCAATTTCCAGGCCCTGGGTTAACTCTAAATACATTATGAATTTATCGACCAGTACAGGCTGAAATTTTCGGCCCCGATCATTAAGCAGTTCCTTGATGGCTTCAGCGGGAGATAAGGCACTGCGGTAGGGGCGGTTATTAATCATGGCATCATAAGCATCGATTATGGACAGTATCCGGCAAACCAGCGGAATGTCATTACCCTTCAACTGGTAAGGATAACCTTTGCCATCCCAGTGTTCATGATGATGAAGAATATAATCAGCTATACTTGCCAGAACCTTGGACTCCAGAGCAATCCGATATCCTATTTCGCTGTGACTGCGCATAATTTCCCATTCGTAATCGTTTAAGGGACCATTTTTAAAAAGGACTTCATCCGGTACGCCAATCTTACCAATATCATGAGTAACGGCCAGAAGTGCCAATATTTCCAGGTCATCCCCTCTTACATCTATTAAGCGACCAAATCCTATGGCCATTTCCCTCATCCGTTCAGCGTGTTCTTCCGTCATATGATCACGTACACTTAATGTGGATTCCAGGGTTCGCAAAATATTATGCCGGGCACTCATCTGTTCAAATAGTTTAGCCCGGTACATGGCATTGTCGGCATTGCGAAGGACCATTTCCAGCGGCTGTTCAATTGAACTGCGAGTAAAGCTGCCAATAGCCACACTGAGATAGATTCCGTCATCATTTGTATTAATTTTGTTAATCATGTTTTGAATACGGGTCTTGGTAGTACTGACCTTTATCTCATCCATACCCGGCATAATAACCGCAAATTCATCACCGCCAATACGGGCGGCTACAAATCCAGGCACAGAAATTTCCTGTAAAATGGAGCCCATTATGCGAATAATACGGTCACCCTGCGCATGTCCCATAGTATCATTTATTAATTTTAAACCATTAACATCAAACATTATTATGCCCAGTGGAACTATTTCTTCTAATTCCAGACGATTAATTTCCTGTTCAAAATAGGCGCGATTAAACAGGCCACTTAAAGCATCATGTTCGCTAAGATAATGGAGCTTATTACGGACACTGATCCTTTCTTTTATATCTCGAGCAATAATAATCAATTCCGGTGAACCTGCAGTTTCAGTGCGGGTCACGTTAAATTCTAAATTAACATTTTCACCGTTACGCCCTATAATCGTAATTTCATAAGGTGCGGAATGCTCCCCGGCAAGATGGCTGGCAAGTTTATGCTGGAATATCTCCTGGTAATCGGTGCTTATGAGGTCAAAGATGTTCATGTGTAGGAGTTCTTTCTCAGAATAACCAGTAACAAAAATACAGGCAGGATTTACATAGCCGAAATTCCCACCTGCATCTACGGTAAAAACCATATCGGGTAGTTGATTAAGCAAATTTTGAAACCCTGTCATACCCCTGGGAACCGGATTATTATTCTTCATCATTTACCGACCCCCTCACAGAAAACTTACTTTATTATTCTATAAATACCGCAATATTCCTGCTTATAAAGTAAATTTTATAGGTTATTTCGGGGCCTCCCTTTGTATCTATTTATACTCTTCTATAGCATGAACTATACCTTGGTCCAATTACGATACAATATTAGCCCCTATTGTATGACCTTGTTTAAAGGCTTTTACGTTTATGTCCAGAGCTTTAGGAGGAACCATGGCATGAATGGCCTTTTCTACTTCAGCTTCCGGTATTCCAATAGCTGCAGCCAGTATCCCGACCAGGACAACATTGGCAGCCCTAACGTTACCACACTCTATGGCAATACTGCTGGCATCAACCACCATGGTTTTTTCTACCATTTGCCCTATACGCTGGTCAATATCTTCTGGATATTTCAGTTTACCACTCATAACCGGGAGTGGGTCTACCCGGTCGTCATTTATGATAATCATACCATCAGGTTTTAAGTAGTCGAGCCAACGAGCTGCTTCCAGTTTTTCAAATGCCAGTATAATATCGGCATCACCTTTACTGATTATAGGTGAGTAGATTTTTTCTCCGTACCGTACCTGGGAAACTACACTACCACCGCGCTGGGCCATGCCGTGAATTTCGGATACCTTAACATCATATCCTAAATCTACTGCTACCTGGGCCAGTATGCGGCTGGTAAGCAAAGTACCCTGGCCTCCAACTCCTACAATAAGAATATTTGTCGCTTTCCCTGCCATAACTAACCCTCCACTATTTTAATCGCATCAAAGGTACAAACCTGAGCACATACTTCACAGCTAACACAGGTAGTGGGATTTATTGCTGCCAATTTCTCATCTTCAATAAAATAAATCCCGGTGCAACCGATTCGTATGCAAAGCTTGCAACCCGTGCATAAATCATTTTCAATAACCATCTTTTTATTAGCCGGTGGTTTAACCAGCAGAGCACAGGGACGCCGGGCAATTATAACTGAAGGTTCTCGGCGCTGCAATTCCTCCTCCAGGGCGGATCGTAACTCATCCAGCTGAAGGGGGTCTACCACCCGCACATTATTTATGCCTACTGCCTTAACCAAAGCTTCCAAATCGAGTTTCGGGGCTGGTTCTTTCATAATATTCAAACCGGTAGCAGGATGGTCCTGATGACCGGTCATGGCGGTGGTGCTGTTATCCAGTATCACTACGGTGGAAGTCCCTTGATTATATACGATATCAATTAACGGGGTTATACCGGAATGAACAAAGGTGGAATCCCCGATTACGGCTACTATTTTACTGGGATCAACTCCCCCTGCTTTTTCCATTCCCATAGCCATGCCAATACTTGCACCCATACACACGCAAGCATCCATTCCATCCAGAGGACTTAGAGCCCCAAGAGTGTAGCAACCGATATCACCCATGACCTTCAGGCGCATCCTTTTAAAAGTATGGAAAACACCGCGATGGGGACAACCCGGACACATTAGGGGCGGGCGCGGGGGTATTTCTTTATCCAGTCCGAAACCATGAGCCGGAGCAATTCCTCCCAGGCGCTCAGCGATATATTCGGGGCTATATTCGCCTAACAGGGTAAAATGTTCCTTACCCTCAACCGCAATCCCCCAGGATTTTACCTGCTCCTCAATTACCGGTTCCAATTCCTCAACTATTACTAAACGTTCAACCCCTTGTGCAAATTCGCGTATCAGTTTATCGGGCAGAGGGTTTACCATGCCCAGTTTTAATACTGATATATCGGGCATAACCTCTCTAACGTACTGGTAGCATACACCGCTGGTAATTATACCCAGACGGCGATCTCCCCACTCTATGCGGTTTATTTCCGTTTTATTAGAATACTCCTTTAGCCCCAGTAATCTTTTTTCCACTTCCACATGCCTTCCCCGGGCAAATCCGGGCAACATCACATACTTGGGGGAATCCTTTTTATATTCCTTAAGCTCAACCTGCTTTGGCTCCCCTTCTTCCACCAGGGTCTGGGAATGAGCTAGCCGGGTGGTGATTCTAAGCATAACTGGAGTATCAAATTCCTCACTGATATCATAAGCCAGACGAGTAAAATCCAAAGCTTCCTGGCTATCCGAGGGTTCTATTACCGGCAGCTTGGCAAAACGCCCATATCCCCGGTTATCCTGCTCGTTCTGGGAAGAATGCATTCCCGGATCGTCAGCGGATACAATAACCAGACCGCCATTAACACCGGTGTAAACAAAGGTGTATAACGGGTCGGCAGCTACATTAACCCCAACATGTTTCATGGCTACCAGGGTTCTGGCTCCACCTATGGATGCACCTGCACCTACTTCCATGGCTACCTTTTCATTGGGTGCCCATTCACCATAAACACCGGGATACTGGGCTAAAGTGCTTACTATTTCGGTACTGGGTGTGCCGGGATAAGCAGTAGCCACGGTAACACCAGCTTCATAGGCCCCTCTGGCAATAGCGTCATTTCCTATCATAAGTCTCTTCATAATTTCTTGTTCTCCCCTGCCCCTCATCTTAGTATATATACAAAAGGCCTTTCCTCCTTACTTGGCACGAAAGGCCCGACATCTGCAATGTTATTCCACAAAGATAATAGCATAAAATCAGGGATTATGTAAACGATTGTAGGAATTATAGCAAATGCTTACCGCTTCGCTTATTAAGCTGGCCATATGGTATACATGGGTAAGGCTTCCAAAGCTGCTCCGGCCCAGTTTAGACTTATCCTCCTGGCTGGCCACAATACCGGTAATATAATAATGACCTACCGGTTCCAATCTCTGGGATAGGGCTTTACCAGGCTGCAAAGCCCCCTGAAATAACTTAATCACACCTAAATCATCCGCCGGTCCTAAAGAAGCATCAATGGCAATTTCCATACTGCCCGGATGTTGCCCTTTAATTAACTCCATACGTTGATGAAGGTTTTTGGCATTCAGTGGCTGGTCCAGGGTTCCATAGACTGTTACAAAAGGAGCTTTTTCCGTTATCATAGTACCGGTCAGAGGCCCCAGGCAATCAAGAATATGACGATGGGAACCGACTGCCAGAAATACCGGTTCTGTTTCTATGGAATTAAGGAGATTAGCCAGGTAACCAGCCATCTCCTCTCTTAATCCCTTATCTGAGTAATGTCCTTTAAGCAGTAACATTTGTTATTTCTAAGCCCCCAGGATTTTTTTCAGACCCGCAATAAAGCGAACGTTTTCTTTTTCATTGCCTACGGTTACACGAATGTAGGTGGGATAGCCAAAAATATCCCCGGAACGAATAATTACACCTTGTTTAAGCAGTCCCTGAAACACTTCCTGACTATCTTTACCGGTGTCTACAAAAATAAAATTAGCATCGGTCTTAAGATATTTTAGCTGCAGTTTTTCAAATTCTTCATATAAGTAATTTTTACCGGCTTGATTTACTTTTCTGCTCTGTTCCAGGTGTTCTTTATCATCCAGGGCAGCAGTCGCAGCTACCTGAGCCGGTACATTAACGTTAAAAGGCTCGGTTACTCTTTCCACAGCGGCAGCAATAGCAGGAGTAGTTATCCCATAGCCTACCCGCAGGGCAGCCAAACCGTAAATCTTGGAAAAGGTACGTAAAACTACGGCATTGCGGCCATCTTTCACATATTTGATGCCGCTGGCATAAGCTGGGCTTTCTACGTACTCGTAATAGGCTTCATCAAATACTATTAAAACATCTTGCGGAACCTGGGCCATGAAGGAGTCTATCTCTTCGGCAGTAACAATGGTTCCGGTGGGATTGTTGGGATTACAGATATAAACCATTTTAGTACGGGGATTAATTGCTGCCAGCATAGCCTTAAGGTCATGTTTAAAATCTACCAGAGGAACTTTAACCGAGGTTGCACCCATAATAGTTGCGGTAAATTCGTACTCGGCAAAGGAAGGCTGGGCAAATACAATTTCATCCCCGGGGTTAAGGAAGGTTTCCGCCAGTAACTTCAGCAGCTCATCGGAACCATTGCCAACCAGCAATTCCTGAGGGGTACAATCCAGTAATTCTGATAGCTTTTGTTTAAGTCTAAAACAATTGGCATCAGGATAAATATGCAGTTTATCAACTGCTTCGCTGTAGGCTTTTTTACCCAGGGGTGAGGGCCCCAGCGGGTTCTCATTAGATGCCAGTTTGATGATATCATCAATACCCAGTTCTCGTTGTACTTCTTCAATGGGTTTGCCCGGCACATATGGTTTGAGATTAAATATCTGGGGCCGGGCCTTGTTTTCAATAAATTCCGACATTTCCGTTTAAACCTCCTAATATTAATGTGTCTATTCCCGTATCATATCTTGTATAAAGCCCGGCAGGGCGAAGGCGGCCTGGTGGACTTTGTCATTATAATATTTTAAATCAAAGCCGGCCTTAATGTCACCTTTTAGTTCCCGGGGGTCATGGACTTTGCTGCCGATAGTAAAAGACCAGGGGCCGGAAACATAGGTAGGGATGCAGGCTAGATATACTAGAGTCTGTGGAAACACGGCTTTTATGTTCCGGTAAACGGAGCGAAATACCTCCTGGTAAAAAATTGGTGATTCCGACTGTACTACCATCATGCCATCGTCATTAAGGCAATTATATATATTGCTATAAAATTCCTGGGTAAATAACAATTGGGCCGGCCCTATAGGATCGGAGGAATCGACTATTACCAGGTCATATTTCCCGGCCTTCTTAACAAATTCTATTCCATCCTGAAAGTAAAGATTAACCCTGGGATCGCCAAAGGCTGAGGATATCGAGGGTAAATACTTCTTGCTGGCTACAACGACCCGCTCATCTATTTCTACCATGTCTACCTTTTGCAACTGCGAGTGTTTGCATAGCTCCCGCAAGGTACCTCCATCGCCTCCGCCAATAATTAATGCATCGTGTACCGCAGGATGAGAAAACATAGGTACGTGAACTATCATTTCATGGTAAATAAACTCATCCTTTTCGCTTACTTGCAGAGCATTATCAAGAATAAGAGCCTTACCCCACTCCAGGGTATCTACCACTGCCAGTTCCTGATAAGGCGTCTTTTCACTATGTAATATTTTATTTATCTTCCATTTTACCTGGTATCCGTCCGTATTCTTTTCATTAAACCAGAAACTCATAAAAAACCTCCTTAAGCTCGACCGGGCAGACACATGGTTTAACCCCTATACCTACCGCCAGGCTCGACCGGGCAGACACATGGGTCTGCCCCTACACTTAACGGCAAACTAACAGGTGAATGCCCCTGCACCTACCGACGACCCCAATCTCCCTGACGTCCGACGACTAATTTAGTCTCCTCTACTCTCTAATAGTTCCGTTACCAACTGCAAACATTGTTCCAGTGATTCCGGATTATTAAAATCAGCTGTCACCAAGGTAGCCTTTATTATTTCATCAATTTCACTGCCCTTATTGGTATTTACCCAATTTTTCAAGGTTTGAATCAGCCGGGGTTGTTCCTGTTTTACTACTACCATATCCAACAAGTTTAACAAAAAGTTCATTTCCTCTATACTTAGTTTATCCCTAAATCCCATATCCGCAATCAGGCTAGCAGTTTCAGCATATAGTTTTTTCTTTTTCTCATCACCAAATGTCATTAGCGGCTAATCCTTTCTGCATCCTTCATAGACTGTTTTTGCAGATCAAAGACTATGGGTATACTAACCCCACTGCGGCCATCACGATTCTTTTCAATTATCAGATAATAATTGGGATTAAGATATTTTTTTATCTCCTCGCTTAATTCAAAATCTTCCCGCGGTATGGGCGTAAGTTTAAGCATTAAGTCACATTCGTTTTTCATACGCCGGGCCCCCTGCATGGTACCATCAGCATTTAGCTGGACCAAACACATTACCGCTATTTTAAGATTCTGAGCCAGCATTTTTTGGGTCTTAACAATCTGCTCCAGCATCTGCCATTCCGGAACCCGCGGATCATATTTATCCATGCGACCGACGTAGTCAATTATCATCAGCTCTATGTTTTTTTGGGCTTTAAATTTCCTGGCTATAGATACTGTCTTTTCGGGTGTTAGATTGGGACAGGGATAAGAATAGAAACCACTGTCACGCAGACGGGAATAAGCATTAAGCATGATGGATAATTCGGTTTCATTAATGTTACCGGCCCGGATTCTTTCATGTTCAATACCAGATAGAATGGAACCCCAGCGCAGTGCTATCTGTTCCCGGCTCATTTCTGTATTCAGATAGAGCACATTTTTTTTACTATCTACCGCAATAGCTTTAGCCGTATGCAAAGCAAAAGCAGTTTTTCCATGTCCGGTCTGGGCACCTAAAATAATCAAATCACCTGGTTTATAGCCCAGAGTGATATGATTTAAGTTATCGAAACCAGTGGATAATCCATCCAGGGGTATAAGCCCCTTGTTAAGCTCGTTAATACTTTTATAGCGCAGAAAACGCCTTTCCACTTCGTCATAACCCAGGTTGGCCATATCTGCCGGTCCGTCCACATGATCATCTATCTCCAGAGCAGTTAGATTGGTTAATTTCTCTTCGGCTGACATCAGGATTTGTTCTACGTCAGTACCCTGGTTTTCCATCAAAATCTCATAGCTGGCTTTTAGAAATTCTACAAATTTACGTAAGCGGGATTTATCTTTTACTTTTCCAATCCAGTATTTAATATTTTCGTCATCTATATAATGTTCGGCTATGTATTTCAGTTCCTCTATGTCGCGAGGATTGGTAAATAAACCTAAATTATGGCCTTCTTTTAATACCTCTACCAGGGTAGGCCGTATTTCCCGCAGGTAGAGTCCGCATGATAGTTCGAACAAAAGAGCATTACGGGGAGAATAAAAGTCGCTGGCAGTCAATAGATTATAGGTTTCTATGCAGGCATCTTCCGAATGTAACATAGATGATAAAACTCGTTGTTCACTTTCCAGGTCAAATAGATATTCCTCCGGTAATTCGCTTATCACTTAAATCCACCATCCCCAAAATTAAAACGGGGTGCATGTCCCCGTTTTTATTATACCTTAGTTTTTAATTCTTCCAAGCTCCCCGGTGGAACATAAATTTCATATTCCGAACTAATAGAGCGGGTGGGATTTTTCTGATTACCAGCTGCCTGTTTACGTTCATTTTTACTGCGCTGCTTAAATGCCTCTAATTCCTTTTCGGCATCTTCTACCCGGCGTATTTCCTTACTCATCCAGTTGTTAAGGACACTATCAATATACTCCAGGCCGCCGTTGCGAGTACGCTGGCACATGATTTCTCCCGCCTTCATTATCATAGCATGGGAAAAACCCCAGTCATAACGCCATTTGTAATAAACCTGTTGGCGGGCACTGGCACTCATATCAATTCCGGTAAAATTGCCAAACTCCATAACATCAGGATCAAACTGGTTAAGCCGCAGGGCTGTGCTTTTTTCAGTGTCAACATAGCGCTTAAAATACATTTCCAGTCCCTCTACCGTACTTATGGCGTACTCTTTGAGGTCACGGGCTATTTTACTAATATCGCGGGGATTAAATATATTACGTTCAAAACAGAGCTCCAACATACACAAGAGAAATTCGGTGGTAAAACCCATTTCTTCCAGCCATTTATGTAATTCATTGGACATTTTTACGCTCAACAGATTGCCGGTTTTCTTAGAAATAAAGTCAGCCACTTTTTTGTAACTGGCATTGGCATGGGTATTAGGCTCAACCAATCGTTTCTCTTTTTCTTCCTCCAGACTAAGTTCCAGTTGTACTATACGTTCGCGGTATTCGTCCAGTAACTGATCAACCTGTTCCCGGTCCGCGCTGCTATCCTTCTTGTTTTCATTCAGATTTAACTGGGGATGATCTCTGATAATCAAGGCTTCCAGTTTCTCCATAAGGGGTTCCAGGTAGATGGTTCTTTCCGTAAAACTGCGCCCATTCTGGACAATCTCAATAACTCCCAGTTGTTGCAAGCGATTAAGTCGCCGCGATAGTTTCTGGGTACTTAGTAAAGGACATGTTTGCAAAACTTGTCCCGGTGTAATGCCTCTATCATAGAGGGGACGGGATTTTTCTAGGGTATAAAAGAGGGCTGTAAAAATACCAATATCTTCAATATCCAAATCCAATTCCTTGGCATAATTAAATACAGCACCGGGAAGGCATGCAAAACTCCAACGATACATTTCCATTAACATAAATCTTGCGTGCATAATTTTACCATCCTCCAGGGTGTTACGTATTTGCAATTATACCATTAGAATTTTGGGATAAACAAGGTTTGAAAAGTCACGTTATAGGTTAAAAACTGGTCATTATATTCCAAAAACGATTCAATAAGACGCGGGAAAAAACATCACTGCTAAATACCGCCCTTGACTGGATAAGAATTCCAGTATAAGGTGCATTATAAGCAAAGATAAAGAAACACCGGGCCTATTACCCGGTGTTATCACTGAAATCTAAACAATTGTCGAAATATTCTGCATGGCTTCAATTATTTTTTCATAATTACCCCGGGCCCAATTTTCTCTAAACATTTCATTAAGTTTTAAGGAAGCCTGCAGGTACATCTGTTCTGCCTTAATCGCCTCCGACAATTCCCTGTCGACGTGAACATAATGGGGTCGTACCTCTTCTTCCCGAGCGAAAAGTTCAAATTCCTGCAGCCAATCGGGAATAAAAATAGGGATATTTAGTTTCTCCTGAATAGCTTCGGCCAATGCCAACTGGGCATCTTCTTCCCCGTGGACTATAAATATATCCTTCGGTTTAACTACGAAACTCATCAGCCAATCCAGGAGGCCATCCTTATCAGCATGTGCCGAGTATGCCTCGATACGCCTGATATCAGCTTTTACTGCAATCTTTTCACCATGAATAGTAACTATTTGTTCACCATCCAAAATACGCCGACCCAGGGTTCCAGCAGCCTGGTAACCTACAAATAGTATGGTTGATTCCGGGCGCCACAGGTTATGTTTGAGATGATGTTTAATCCTGCCTGCTTCACACATGCCACTGGCTGATATTATTATGGATTTACCCAGAGTATCATTTAACTGCAAGGACTCTTCCCGGGTGCGGGAAAGATGCAGGTTTATGTACTGCCAGGGGTCTCTCTTCATCATAAAAGCCCGGGTGGTGTCATCATAAGATTCACGGTTTTTAACAAAAATCTCGGTTGCCGCGATAGCCAGAGGACTATCAATATACACCTTTATATCAGGATCCAATTTCTTTTCATAACCCAGTTTAATCAAATCATAGATAATATCCTGGGTACGTTCTACGGCAAAGGCCGGTATAACCAGGTTGCCACCTTTGGCCATAGTTTCATTAATAACCTGTAAGAACTTATCGGCCCGGCCCAGGGCCGAGTCATGCAAGCGGTTACCATAAGTCGATTCAATAATAAGAAAATCAGCACTTTCTATTGTCGCTGGATCCTTAACCAACGGTTGGTTAACATTACCCAGGTCACCGCTAAAGACCAGTTTAGATTTCTTGCCGTTTTCCTGAACCCAAAGCTCGATTATAGAAGCTCCCAGAATATGTCCGGCGGTACGCAACCTTATATCAATATTAGGATTTATATTAATAGTTTCATCAACATTAAGAGAACGAAATTGGGAAAGGCAGTTCAGGGCATCCTGGGCGGTATAGATAGGTTCCAGTAATTTAAGGCCGGACCTTTTACGCTTGCGATTTTTCCTTTCTACTTCTGATTCCTGTATATATCCGGAATCGGGAAGCATAACTCGACAAAGTTCTTCGGTAATATAACTACAGTATATAGGGCCGGTAAAGCCTTTTTTACAAAGCTTGGGAATCAAACCACTGTGATCGATGTGAGCATGAGTTAATATAATAAAATCAATACTGGCCGGATCAACCGGAAAATCCTCGTAGTTTCGTTCCTGTAAAGACTTGGGACCTTGAAAAAGGCCACAGTCTACAATAAAACGAAAATCGCCAGTTTCCACTAAAAAGCAAGAACCAGTAACCGTTTTCGCCGCCCCGAGAAATTTAAGCTTCATTTAATTCCACCACTTTCCAGATATATAAATTTATTATACAGCAACAATATTGCGGGCGTCTTTCTTTTTTGAGAGTTTATTAAACTCCTGGTAAAAATTAATTATCTCATAGCGAATCAAATCCTGATTCTTGCCTCTAATAGCCCGATCCAGGTTATTAAAGCTATTACGGGCAAACTCTTTAACCAGTTCATTACTATCCAAATCCTCAACATGCTCACTGTATTTACAGTGCACCTGTTCAAAAATAGCATAGTATAATTCTTTGATTTGAAAAACTCTCTTGGTTACCTGTTCCAAATCCATGTCCTCCTTCTCCACAATATGAAGCAGGCTGTGGAAAAGGTTATGTAATAGTTTATTATTAAATACTGCGACCATTACCTCTCTTTTATACTGTTTACAGAGAAGATAGCGCATATAATCATGATGTTCCTTCCGTGCAACAGGTGAAAGCAGATGATAAGCATTAAGGAGCTCAACTTCGTTAGCAGTAATATCTCCAACCACAAACAAAACCCCCTTTAAATTTCTCTTTAAAGGAGGTTTCCACCTGATATCGCTTAAATCCTTTAGTTATTTATCGTATTATTCATTCTTAATTCCGTGCCATTCGATACGATTCACCACATGGCCTAGATTATTATGGTAATTTATCCTTTTCTATGTCGAGCCAAAAAGTGTCCCATCCGCTCGATAGCTTCCTCTATATTCCCAACACTGGCGGCATAGCAGCACCTTATATAGCCTTCCCCACAATTACCAAATGCATTTCCAGGTACTACCGCTACCTTCTCTTCTTTCAACAATTTTTCGCAAAAATCCTCGCTATTCATGCCGCTATTTTTAATTGACGGGAAACAGTAAAAAGCTCCCCGCGGTTCGAAACAGGATAAGCCAATCTGCGTAAAACCGTTTAGCATCAGTTTGCGCCGGTAATTATAATTATCTACCATCTTGCGCATTTCCCCTTCGCCATGGCGCAGTGCTTCTATGGCAGCCATTTGCGCCATTATAGGAGCACACATGATAGTATACTGGTGGATTTTATTCATGGCGTTTATAATGTCAGGGTGCCCGCAGGCATAACCTATTCTCCAGCCGGTCATAGCAAAGGCTTTAGAAAAGCCGTTAAAAACGATGGTGCGATCCCTCATACCAGGAAATGAGGCTATGGATACATGTTCCCCTTCATAAGTAAGCTCGGCATAAATCTCATCCGATAAAACTATAAGGTCATTCTTTATAATAATATCAACTAAAGCCTGTAGGTCCTCAGCTTTCATTATTCCCCCGGTGGGATTATTGGGGAATGGCAAAATAAGAACTTTACTCCTGGGAGTTATAGCCTTTTCCAGGATATCCGGACGCAGACGATATTCGTCGGCATCATAAGTGAGCAAAGGAACTGGTTTACCGTATACCAGTTTGGTACCCGGGGCATAGGAAACATAGGAGGGCTCCGGTACCAGCACTTCATCCCCAGGTTCTATTAGAGCCCGCAGGGCCAAGTCAACTGCTTCGCTGACCCCTACCGTAACTAGAATTTCATCCGCCGGGGAATAACTTACCCCGATTTTCCTTTTTTCATAGGCGGCAATTTCTTCCCTTAATTCAGGCAGGCCCAGATTGGACGTATACATTGTATACCCCTTCTCCAGGGAATAAAAACAGGCTTCCCGGACATGCCAGGGAGTAACAAAATCAGGTTCACCCACTCCCAGGGAGATTACTCCCTCGGTTTGAGTTACCAGGTCAAAGAATTTTCGTATTCCGGAGGGGGGGAGTTCTTGAACTACCCCGGAAATATAACTGCTCATACTGCTCACGGACTAACCACCAACCTTTTATCTTCCTGGGGTTCCTCAAATACGAAATTATCCTGTTTATAGCGTTTCAATACAAAATGGGTGGTGGTGCTTTGCACCTGGTCCAGGGTAGATAACTTATGGGATACGAAACGGGCTACATCCTGCATAGTCTCGCCGGTTACAGTCACCGACAAATCATAGGTACCGCTCATAAGATAAACACAGCGTACTTCGGGAAAACGGCATATACGCTCGGCAACCCGGCTAAATCCTACTTCCCGTTCGGGAGTAACCTTTACATCAATTAAGGCAGTTACCCCGTCATTTCCCATACGCTCCCAGTTAATAATGGTGTTATAGCCCAGAATATATTTTTCACTTTCAAGCTTATCAATTATAGCAGCTATCTTTTCTTCGTCTTCATCCAGCATGACGGCCATGGTTTTAGCACTTAAACGGGCATCGTTCTCAATTAGATGCAAAACCTTTTTATCCAACTCCATTCCTATTACCTCCTTATAAAAAATAAAAACCCCCATCCCTTAAAGGGACGAGAGTACATTCTCCCGCGGTACCACCCTATTTGGCCAGTGCCCGGCTTAATTAAAATAACGGTTTATTCCGTCCGGCTTGATATTTGACTAGACCCAGATCAATACTACACCGGCGCTCCCAGGCGGCCTTCGCCCCGATACCGTTACCGGTTTTCAGCTTATCCCGGCTCTCTTAAAACAGTAATCCAGGCTACTCTTCTGATCATCGCTTTTAATTATTAATTTACAATATGCTAACATTACCGGGAACTGCAGTCAATAGCGCAGTAGTAAATTATTATTTATAAACAGTGGTAGTTATGTCCAGCAAGGGTAATGTTTTTCTGAACTATTTTCTGTTTACAAGCATATCATTACTCTAGATTTTCTTATGGGGGTGTCATCATTGGATACCATTATGAAGTTAAATAATGAAGAACTTCAGGTAGCACAGAGAATCGATAGCTATTTTAGGTGCAATGATATGAGTTTCCGAGAAAAGGTGTTCCATGCTATGCTTATTACCAGCCATGAGTTGGAAGCCCATCATTTCGGCAATGAATATGAACGCCAACGGGTAATGCAATTCGCCCGGGTATTGGACGGTCTGCTACAGAAGACCACGGGGGTTATTTAAATAACATGAACTTTCGTTTTAATAGCTTATACTCAACCCCATAGCCCAACAGCATCAGGACAACTATGCCCAGGTATATGATTCTTTCCGCCCTCATTTGGCCCTTCATCTTGTTTATAGTTTGTTCCTTTTCACCCATGAAATTAAAAATACTCTGCTTTTCCTCTTTTATAGCGGTCATCTGGTAAATAGTCTGATACAGGGTATCCTGCAGTTCAAAGTATTTACTCCAGGCAGCTACCCGGTCTGATTTAAGCGATGCAGCCCATTTATACAAGTATTTATATTGCTCTTCGTAACTGAGCAAGAGAGCATCACAAGCCATAATGCCTCGATTACCAGTAGGATTTTCAACCTTAAGCAGGCTGCATATGGTTGGCACTACATCAGTAATCATGGTATTACTTATGCGGGTATTGGTTTTCAAACCTGGACCCTGCATAAGTAAGGGCACCTGATTGCTGGGTGAGGAACTGCGGGGAGAGGTTACTATGATGAGGGAATTGTAATAATTGTCTTGTTTCCTTAAATTATTAATAAACGTCCCCAAGGCCAGGTCAAATGTTCTAACTGTCTCATAGTAGGCCTTATCATCCAGAGCTAACAGCGCATTACGGCAGTCATTTAAATATATATAGGTTAAGAAAGGCTTTTGCTTATTAAAAACTGCCAGGGCCTGTTCTAAAACCTTCTCATCGGAATCGGCATTATCGCAGCTGAAATAAGCCTTGTCCCGATCCTCAAACGATTTTAGTTTACCTCCGGAACCATCGATGACTACATAGCTTTTTCCCAGTTTACGGATGATTTCAAATAATGATTCTGTTTCTATCTTACTTTTTGCCGTAACATGACGGTGGTCTTCAGGTAAAGCCCCGGTAATAAGCGAAGCCTCAGCAGCTTCAATGGTGTCTACTTTCAAGGCCATAGATTTGGCATCAGAAACACCTTCACCTGCTATGTGCTTCATATTATTTACCGGTACGCTGACAAAGCCTTCATAACTTAAGCCATCCACACTTATAATGAAAATCTGCTCCAATGGCCGCTGCTCCTGCTGGGCAGTTACAGGAGAAACATTTGCGCCCAGAACCAGGGTAAACACTATTAGCAAACATAGCAGGCATTTCCCCTTATATAATCGCTTCAAAAAAACCCCCCCACCAATTTTCTTAATTACCCTGTCATGCCCGGAAGATGTACCCTTAAGGGCACATAGCAATTAGTCCCGTGGCTTTCGTGGGCGTCATCCGTATACGTAGCCAAGAATCTGATATGATATTCCGGTGACAGATTCTTCACTTCATTCAGGATGACAAAGAAAGTTATAATCTTATTAATTTATATGGCAGAAAGAGGTTAATATGACTCAGGGAGGCTATAAATCAGTAGCGGCCACTTTTAAATATGGAATAAGCAAGAAACAGGCCCAGAATAACCGCAGCAAAAAAACCGGCCTCCACCAAGGGGACACGGGCTAAAAGCTTACTGCTGCTTTGCCCCGCTACCAGGGATGTACCAACAATAATGCTGGCAATAATTATGGCCAGGGATAGCCGATTGGAAAGAATATCAATCTTATTAGTCAAGCGCCTGAGATTGGCATGCTCCATATGTATTTTAATTTCGCCCGCTTCTATCATTTTCAAAACATTATCTACATCCCGGGGCAGAGTCCTTGCTACAGAGGCATAATCCATTAAAATGCTCTCGACGCTTTCCTTAAGCTGTTCCGGTGCAAACCTTTTACGCAGCAACCTCTTACCATAAGGTTGGGCAATGTCTACTATACTTAGTTGGGGGTCCAGCTGGGAAACGATTCTTTCTATAGTCATTATCATCTTTACTACCAGCGATAACTCCGGTGGCACCCGTACCCGAAAATACAAAGACAGATCAATTAGTTCTGCTAAAGCTTCCCCAATATTTATCTGAGAAAGGGGTAAACCATAATACTTCTGCTGCAGGCGGGATATTTCATGGCGAAACTCAGCCTGATTAATAGACTGGGTACCTATACCTATATCCAGCAAAGCCCGGGCTACTGCACTAACATCATATCTCATCATCCCCACCAAAAGGTCCATAGCTTTGTCCCGGGTGAGGCGGTCTATCATCCCTACTTGTCCAAAATCATAAAAGATAATTTTCTCGCCTTCGGTTATAGCTAAATTGCCAGGATGAGGATCAGCATGGAAAAATCCGTATTCATATACCTGTTTGAACAATGCATCAACCAGGTGGGTAGCTATTTTCTCCGGGTCATAAAGGGCCTTTTTCAGTCCCGCCGGATCCGATATTTTAACCCCCTCTACGTACTCCAGGGTTAAAACCCTTTTGGTAGAATAATCCCAATAAACTTTAGGAATGATGACATGCTCGTGCTTGCGAAAATTGTTATAGAAAATATCGGCATTGTGGGCCTCTTTAGTAAAATCCACTTCATTTATAATAGCTTCTCCCAGTTCATCTACTATTTCCGTTATCCGGTATAGACGTCCCCAGTCCGTCCTTTTTTCCAGGATGCGGGCAATCTCCATTAGTATCTGCAGGTCAGTTTGAATTTGCCGTTCAATTCCCGGACGTTGGACTTTTACCACTACCTTTTGCCCATCTTTCAGCACCGCCTCATGAACCTGAGCTATCGATGCCGCCGCCAGGGGTTCACGATTAAAACTGGCAAAAGCCTCATCGATATCTATACCTTCGTCTGCACATACTGAACTTATTTCAGCATAGGAAATAGGAGGCACGTCATCCTGCAGCTTTTCAAACTCCCGGATATACTCAGGCGCTACCAGATCCGGTCTGGTACTCAGCAACTGTCCCAACTTAACGTATGTAGGCCCCAGTTCTTCAAAGGCCTGCCTGAGCTCGCGGGCAGCACTAACACCACGCAATTCCTGCTGTTCAGTCTTTTTCAATTTACCTGGTGAGATGCGGTCAAATATAAAACCGAAACCATGTTTTATCAAGATATTAGCTACTTCCCGGTACCTGGGGATGTGAGCCAGACGTTGAAAAGGATTAAGTCTCAACTAAACGTGCCTCCATATCAATATAAAAACTAACTGCCGGGATACCCGGCAGCCATAAGTATATATTGTTCTGTAACCGCTTTACTGCAGTTTCTGTTCCAATTCCTTAACCCGTGCCTCCAGGGCTTCGAATTCAGTACGAGAAACTACCGACCAGTCCTTTCTGAATTCCTCCATTTCTTCCCGGATAAACTTGCTCATCTCTTTTCTCTCTTCCTCGCCCTTCTTAATGGCCTCATCCACAAAATCCCGGGCTTCTTCCCCGCTCATTTGTCCCTTTTCTACCATTTCATTATAAAAACGTTCTGCCCTTTCCCGGGTCATACTCATAACCCCCAGGCCTAGATAAAAAGCTTTCTTCATCATATTTTGCTCATCCTCCTTTAGCAATATATTATAAAATTAGCATACCATAAACTGCTATTCTTCACTATCTTATGCCATACGCTTTATTCTATTCAAAATACAGCATCTCCCGGTTATTTTTATATAAATACTTAATTTACCCGGATATATTGATTTTCGCTTTAAGTGATTGTATAATATCAATTGCGACAAAACAACGGGCCATTAGCTCAATCAGGTAGAGCAGCTGACTCTTAATCAGAAGGTTACAGGTTCGATTCCTGTATGGCCCACCATAATAAAGCAAGTAACCGCGGGGGTTCCCGCGGTTTTTAGATTTCTGTATATAGTTTGTATTTTTACCGTTTGACAGCAATCGTACTGCAATCAGCTAATTTTAGGGCTATTTATATATGAAACTGCCGGTTACTACCGTAGGTAATAGTATAACTAATACAAAATAGTATTACAATAATAAATAAAGTTTACATGTTGCCGTATATGTATCATAATATATTTAATAGTAACACATAATGGAGGTGGATATGATGGCGATTGCTAAAGTAACCGCTAAGGGCCAGGTGCTTATACCGATTGAATACCGTAGAAAATATGGGATAGAAACTCCTGGACAAGTAATTGTTACCGAAAGAGAGGGTCAGCTAGTTATACTACCAGTTCCTGAAGACCCAATTAGCGGTGCCAGAGGAATACTGAAGCCGAAACGCCCCCTGGACATAGCCCATAAGGAATATAAAGAAGAGGAATTGTCTGTGGAGGATAGTGATGATTAAAAAGTACGTTCTGGATTCTTACGCTGTGCTCTGTTACTTACAGAATGAACCAGGTGCAGATATAGTGTTTCAATTGTTGGAGGAAGCTACAAACAATGAAGCAAAATTACTTATGACCTGGGTTAACGCAGGAGAAGTGTATTACCGGGTTTGGCGGGAATATGGAAAACTGCAAGCCGAGAAAGTATTTAATCTGCTTTTAGCCTGGCCTTTAGAGTTGCTGGTCGCAGATGAAGAATTAACCCTGCAAGCTGCTGTCATAAAAGCCGAAAACAGGTTATCATATGCTGATGCCTTTGCAATAGCTGCCACTACTATGAACGATGCAGAAATAGTTACCGGTGATCCTGAAATTCAACTGGCAAGCTCAAAGCTGGGTTTTAAATTAATTTGGCTCCCCCCAAAAAATGAAAAGGCTTAGATAAAGGATTAAATAAGCGCGAACCCAGGGGCAGGTTCGATTTCTGTATGGCCCACAATCGAATACAACGGGCTTTCTATATCACAACCAGGATAACGGCCGTTATGTAAGCTTATCTCCGGTTAGACCAGGGCAATTTTTCACCTGTAGCCTTCGCTGCATCGTACATTCGTGTTTCCAGTTTCCTGCATTGATTCCGTTCACACTTTCTCCATTGAACCGACACCCGGTCACGATTGGACTCATCAATATATTTTAAATATGCGGTGCCTCCCGCTTTGCCTCGATAGTAGTCACTAAATCTCTTCCTTAAACCATCTTCTGCCTTACCAACTTTCATCAACTGCCCGGAATAAAACACTTTGTACACACCTGGGCAATTAAGGTCAGAGTTTTCTGCTGCAGAGCGCAAAGAAGCGGAACCTGCTGGTGATATGCTACTGGCCGTTTTTAACACATTACCGACGGCATCAAATAAACCCATGTTTTATACCTCCCCAAAATACCACATGATGTTGTCATATTAATTTAGAAGTAAAATTTATTTTGATCCGTTCGCTATCTTTTAGTGTCAGTATTCTCCATTACCAATAATATTCCTTCAATAATCTAGGTCCTTGACCAATGTTTCATGTGAAACAACGTCTATGACAAACTGCTTACTCATTTAAGAAGGTATCTGATGAATTTTATAGAATCTAAGAAAACACGAAACATTTATTGACATACTCAGAAATCCAGAGGTTACGTGCGATAGGAGGGAGTTAATATTCTCAAAGAAGCTATTATGAAATCGTGGATTTGGGCTGCAATTCTAGCTATTGGTATTATTATTGGAGTTATAGGTTACCAATTACTAATCCCCATCATCTTGCCAAGTATTCAGCAAACGTTTGAATATATAGACAAAACAGCAGCCACCGAAAACGCCTTCGGTAAGCCATTCTCACTCATGATTATAATTTTTTTGAAAAACCTTTCAGTAGCACTCATCTGTTTCATTACTGCAAAGTGGAGTAAAGGTTTTATACCGGGATTTATTATGCTGATGAATGGAATGGTTATCGGTATGCTGGGAGTGCTGGTAACTAATTCTGGAATGCCTGTAATGTCATTTATTATGGGAGTTCTGCCCCATGGGATTGTAGAACTTCCAGCGTTGTTTTTGGCCACTGCAATTGGTATGTTTGGTATCAGCCAGGAAAGTTGGAGAACTGCTAGCATACCATTTCTAATGTTACTGGTTGCTGCTGGAATAGAAAGTTATATAACGCCATTGCTGATGTAAAGCTATAAATAACATCTTTTAATAACCTTCGGTTTCCCCCTTTCTTTCTCGCATATTTCTCCCTTGCTGACACAAGCTAATAAAAAATGTTAGCAGGTGGTATAGTTGACAAGTAAGCAGGAATTTAGAGAGGTTCCCAGTCCTTATTGGATTGCATCTACAGAGCAGACTAATTATCCCGCGCTTGACCAGGATATTGAGGTAGAGGTAGCTATAATCGGTGGGGGTATTGTAGGAATAACCTGCGCTTATCTTTTGAAAAATGAAGGGGTAAAGGTAGCAGTTATTGAGGCGGACAGGATATTGCAGGGTACTACCGGACATAGCACCGCAAAAATTACTTCCCAGCATGGTTTAATTTATGCCCGTTTGAAAAATCAGGTAGGTGAAGAACTGGCCCGGCAGTATGCCCAGGCGAATGAGCAGGCTATTCGTTTAGTTGCTGATACCGTTGATGAGCTTAAAATTGATTGTGATTTTGGTTGGCGTTCGGCTTATGTCTATACCCGGTCGGAAAAATATCTGCAGGATATTGAGGATGAAGTAGAGGTAGTCTCATCTCTGGGTATAAAAGCCACGTATCTGGACGAAATTCCCCTGCCCTTCGATGTGAAAGCGGCGGAAAGGTTTGATAACCAGGCGCAGTTTCATCCGGTTAAGTATTTACAGGTACTGGCAGCAAAGATTCCCGGGGATGGCAGCCATATTTTTGAACAGACCCGGGCGGTTAATGTAGATGATAACGGGTCGCCTATGGTGGTTACCAGTCAGGGTACTACAGTCAAGGCGGAAAAAATAATTATTGCCTCCCACTACCCTTTCTTTGATGGCGGGGGCTTATATTTTTCCCGTATTTATCAGGATAAGTCTTATATTGTGGGCGTTAAGATTAAGGAGAAGTTTCCCGAGGGCATGTATATCACAGCTGAAGATCCCGCTCGTTCCTTGCGCTCGCAGAAATACGAAGATGGTGAGTTGGTACTACTGGCGGGAGAACACCATAAGACGGGTTATGGCAATGATACTAACGTACATTACCAAAATTTAATTGATTTTGGCAGAAACACTTTTGAGGTACAGGATATTTTATATCGCTGGTCAACCCAGGACTGCATGACAGTAGACGGAATTCCTTATATCGGTAACCTTACTCCCCGCAGCCCTAATCTTTATTTGGCTACCGGTTTTGGTAAATGGGGTATGTCTAATGGAACGGTTGCCGGTATGCTATTGCGTGATTTAATAGTTAAGGGAGATAGTCCCTGGGCCGCGGTTTATAATCCTTTCCGGTTTAAGTTGTCTTCCCTGAAGACCTTTGTATGGCAGAATCTTGATGTTGCTAAGAGTTTTGTAGCAGGTAAGCTGGAACGTCCTCCGGAAGATATTAAAATTGATAAGGGACAGGGCAAAATACTAAAAATAGAGGGAGAAAGAATCGGGGCCTACCGGGATGAACAGGGTGCTCTGCATATGGTGGATACCACCTGTACCCACCTGGGTTGTGAATTGCAATGGAATGATGGGGAGACATCCTGGGATTGTCCTTGCCATGGTTCCAGGTTCAGTTATGAAGGGGATATAATTGAAGGACCAGCTATTTATCGGCTAAATCACTGGTATGAGAAAGACAATACCGTAGAAGCCCGGATCTTTAAGTAATAGTCTTCCATGGAAATAAAAATGCTGCATAATGTTAAATTCGCTGCCGACTCCGGGCGAACACATGGGTTCGCCCCTACAGACTCCAGGCGAATATCCGGGTTTGTCCCTACAGAAAACAACAAGGCACTGCCTAAACCATAGGTAGTGCCTTAAATGACTTATGATTATTTTATTTTGCCAGTTCTTCGGCTAGAGCCTTACTTTTTTCGGATAAAATTCTAGCCAGGTTGGCGGCATCTTTGTTTTTCCCCAATATTAAGGTTGAAGCCAGATCGGCAATTAAATTTCTTATTTCCATTAATAGTTTAGTTGTAATGTCAATCAACCTCCAATCTCTACCATAAATACCCTCAGCTCGACAAAAGCTTTCTTTGGATACTCCATCCTTTTTTTTATTATATTATATCATTACTATTGGAAAAAAATATTGTTCTTTTGCCATTTTTCCATACTAATTTCCGGTTTGGTACTAATTAAGAAATTCATCACATGGAAAATGTCAATATTATGTTGAACAGTTAATATAATATGATACGGGAGCGTATTATCATACTTTAATGTTCCTAGTATGAGACGGTGGGGGGGGATTCATGAAAGTATTATTGGTTGCACTTGCTATCACGGTTTCACTGATATCCGGTATGGTTGCTATGTTGTACACTTTTACGAAAATTTACCTGGATAAGTCAGAATAATGTGACAAATAGCTTTCTCGCAAGAGATGGAGAGATGAAAATGGAGGGATGAAAATGTAATGGGAGGAGGTTAAAAATTGACTGAATTTCAGAAAATCTTTTTATTTTATGTTTTTCTTTACTTCTTGTTCAAAGGTGTAATGTATGTAGCGTTATATGTGGCGCTTATTATTGCAGAAAAAATAGCTCGACAGCGGCTTGAACATTTTAGAAGGCTGCATAGGAAAGAAAAAGCTGCTGAACGAGAAAGATGGAAAGTGGCATACAGTTTACATGATAAGAAAAAAGTTGTTCCGAATATCCAGCCTTTAGATATCTCCCAGCTAGTAAACAATCCCAATTCTTTTACGGCATATTCCCAGGTTAACACCTCTAATAGGCATAAGCATTATGCAGGCAATCGTGTTTACCCTTTTGTAAGCTAGTTGAATAGCATCTTCCGAATGAGCGGGTCACTAGAAATAGGTATAGAGAGAGATAGAAAATAAGTGCCCTTTATGAATGGAAGGAGGAGGAAACATGAGCATTATTGCAATAGGAGCTGGTATAGCAGTTTCTCTTGCTGGTCTTGGCGGTGGCATTGGTATGGGGATACTTGGTGGCAAATGTTTCGAATCAATCGCCAGACTTCCGGAAGTAGGTAAAGACATTAGAAATCTTTTGTTTATTACTCTAGCCTTTATTGAAACCTTGACTATCTACGGTCTACTGATTGCGCTTATGCTAGTGCAAAAAATACCCACCTAAACGGGCTCCTAATTAAAACTTTATTAATAGGGCAAACGCACATCAATTAGGTAGTACACCAATTATCCATTAGCCTCTTTTAATCCTCAACAACGGTAATCAATTAGTTTTAATCAAAAAGAGAAGACACTATTTTCGCCGTAATATAGTTTGAAGTTTCAGAATATTTAGAATAAACGCATAATAACAGTAGTCAGGGTTAATTGAATATTATTTGAGCAGGGACTGCCTTAATGACAGTCCCTGCTCCGATTGAAATCTAGTCCAGTTTAGTAACAATATTTTTAACTACTTGTTCCAACTCCGGTGCGGTGTAGTCCTCTATTTTTCCCTCGTCCACCAAAGCGTTTAGCTTAACGTCCCAGGGTAAAGCCCCCAGATAGTCCAATCCGGTGTCTTTTGCTACCTGTTCACCCTGGCTCTTGCCAAACATCTCTAGTTTCTCGCCACAATGGGGGCAAATAGCATAACTCATATTTTCTACTACCCCTAAAATAGGAATGTTCATTTTCTGGCTCATCTTGATAGTTTTCTTAACTACCATGAAGGCCAGTTCCTGTGGTGAAGAAACAATTACAATGCCATTGACGGGTAAAGTCTGCATAACTGTGAGCGGAACATCGCCAGTACCCGGTGGCAGGTCTACTACCAAATAATCCAGGTCGCGCCAATCAACCTCTTCCCAGAATTGTTTTACTGCTCCAGCTAGCATGGGACCTCTCCAGATTACCGGGTCATCTTCATTAGGTAAAAAGAAGTTAATTGAGATCATCTTAATACCTAATTTACTTATAGCCGGTATAATGCCAAATTCGCTGCCCATTAGTTTAAATTCTTTAAAACCGAAAGCTTTGGGCTGGCTGGGTCCGGTAATGTCTGCATCCAATATGCCAACTTTATTTCCTTGCCGGGCCAGGCTGGAAGCAATTAGGCCGGTGACGGAGGATTTACCTACGCCGCCTTTTCCGCTCATAACCACAATGACATTTCTTATATCATTGAGAGAACCAAGCAGGCTTTTCTCAGCTGCTGTTGCGCAATCTGCCGGGTCAATAGTACAACCTTCGCTGGAAGGACAGGTTTTGCATTGATCTGACATTGATATCTCTCCTTTCCAAATAAATCACTACGCTTATTATATACATTTTTACCTTCTTATTATCAACCCCCAGTTATAAAATTAGAAGCAACGCGTCTAAACTACCACATTTTTGTAGTATCTGCTATATTAGTTTTAAACATCAGGTGTAAGACAATTTATCTGTCAACGTATTTACTATTGACAGTAGTAGGGAGCTGATGAGTTTTGTTAAGCGATGAGTCGCTTGCCTGTAAGAGTCTGGATGGGGATATATCAGCTTTTGAGGAGTTAATTAACAGATATAAAAGGCCGGTTTTTAGTATAGTATACCGGATGATTGGTCAATACCAGGAGGCAGAGGATATTACCCAGGAAGTATTTATAAACGTTTATGAAAAGCTTTATCAATTTGATAGTAATAAGAAATTTGGCCCCTGGATATATAGAATAGCTACTAATGCCAGTATTAGTGCTCTGCGTAAGAAAAAAAAGGTTATAACCCTGGATTTTGATGAAAACTTTGGAAAGGCTTATGAAGACTACTATACTGCTGGTTTGACTGATCCCCAACTCATGTTTGAACGCGAAGAACTAAAGGTTTTTACAGATAAAGCCATTAATGAACTACCGGAAAATTACCGGATAGTTATAATGCTTCGATATCAGATGGATTTAAATAATCAGGAAATAGCGGAGGTCCTGGGCGTTAGCAAGGAAAACATTGAAGTCAGGGTTCACCGTGCCCGTAAGGCATTGCGTAAAATAGTGGAAAAACACTGGGAAGAAAGGGGGTTACAATATGAATTGCCGGCAAGTAGATAAATACCTGTATGACTACTGCGATAATGTTCTTTCCCCTGACCAGAGGGTTTCGTTTGACCAGCATCTGGCTGATTGCCATAGCTGCCATCAGGCGGTTGACCAGGCCCTGTTGGAAACCAGTATTTTAAGGGAGGAATGGGATACCCCCGATCTGCCTGCTGATTTTACTTCCCGGGTGATGGAGCAGATTGCTGCTAAACCAATGCCCCAGGCCGGGTCGGTTGCCGTAGAGGGTAAACGCCAGTGGCAGCGTCGGTTTATAGGTATTGCTGCAGCTGCAGCGGTATTATTGATGGTAGTCTATGCACCAGGAATGGTTAAAAATGAGAAGATCATTAATGTAGCGGATCGTGAGCAGGCAACCTCTGAATCAGAGGGTAATGAGATGAAGTTCAAAATTCCGGTTAGTAAACAAAATAAAGATTTTGCCGTGGGTGGTAAAGGAGAAGTGGTCGGGAATTCTAAGGAAGTTTATCTGAGGTCGGCCAATGAGGAACAATCTGCTGTTGCCAACCAACCTTCTCCGGCCATAACCCCTAAAAATGAACCCATCGTATACGGTGCTAATGATAATAGCGTTTCAGATAACGTTATAAAGAAATCTCTGGACCAGCAGAGCAAAGAAGAAACTATGGTAGCAACCAGTGTTTTTCCGGTGCAGCCGGCAAACCTGCCTGCATCGTATACTATAGTAGATAAAGTCGCTGTTACCGGTTCCTGTACTTATATTTTCGGTACAGGAATTAAAGAGGACCAGTTGACCATAAAAATAGCCCAACTCCCTTTACACACGGGTCAGCCTGGCTACAGCCGCTCCTATGTCAGACCAACCTCAACCGCGGATGTTAACCCTAAGGTTAACAGTACACTGGCAGAGCCTGCCGGAGATGAAAGTGAAACTGAAAAGATTGCGGTAGAAGATACGGAGAATATTGAGATTCTTAACAAGGAAGGGGTAAAGACTGACATAATTGCAACAGAATCAGCGCATACGATTTCTTATGAAGTAGTACACAATAATCAAACCTATTTACTGACTATAACAGCAAACCTCTCCCCAGAGGAACTGGCGGCCCTATCTCAGAATTTGCAACTGCAGTCAACAACCCATTAGGCAAAATAAATTAAGCGGGAAGCTTAATAGCTTCCCGCTATTTTTATTTCTGCGACTGAACATCCCCTGCAAAATCATCTGTCCCGTGAACGGATCGGGAAAATCTCCTCACCCCTCACTCCTTACTCCTCACACTAACAGCCCTTGAATTCCGGTTTCCGTTTTTCAAAGAAGGCCCGGATGGATTCGTTCTGGTCCTGAGTTCCACAGCAGAATGTTGATTGGGCCTGTTCGAACAATAATCCTGCAGTTACACTGCTCTCCCCTGCCAGGTTAATACCTTTTTTGGCAAAGGCTATGGCGGCAGGAGGAAGATTGACCATTCGCTTGGCTAACTTCAGACTCCTATCCATTAGCTCTTCCCGTTTTACCACTATTTCCACCAGGCCAATATTATAAGCTTCCTGGGCGTTGATTTCCTCACAACCCATGATAAGGCGTTTCGCCTGCCCTACTCCTACCAGTTTGGTTAGCCTGGTCGTTCCCCCCATATCAGGAGATAGAGCAAAACGAACCTCTGGAATAGCAAACCGGCTGTCCTCGGCCGCGATACGGATATCACATCCCAGGATAAGTTCCATAGCGGAACCGTAGCAGAGCCCATGGATAGCAGCAATTACTGGTATATTCCATTCCTGCCAGCGTCCATACACTCTCTGCAGCCAGTTAAGATTTTTCATAACAAACTGTGAGTTTACCTTCTCCAATATATGAAGGTCTATACCTGCGGAGAAATGATCCCCGTTGGCATTAATAATGATAGCCCGTGTCGATTCGTCCTTTTCAATCTCATTCTGAATCTCATCCATCTCTTCCAGCAGCTGCCAGTTTACCAGGTTAAGAGTTTCAGGATGATTCAGTGTTATAGTAGCAATATTATCCTCACGCTTTAACAGTAACCAATCCCCATATGCCATTTTATCTCCCCCTAAAAATCTCCGGTTTGCATCCGGTATTATTTAACATCAATGTTATATTTTATTATAGGAGTTTTAGGGGTCAATTGGCTACCCTATTTTATCAATGGCGAAATGGCTTTAAATTCTTTAGTCCCTGCGGCGACCAGCAAATCGAATACTACAGTTTCCGTATTAGTGACCACTGCACCCAGCTCAGACATTAGGCTCAAGCTGTTTTCATAGTTTCCATCAAAACGGGAGCAGACCGCATCCCGAACTAAATGCACATTATATCCGGCTTCCACTAGATCTCTAACCGTTTGAAATACACAAACATGAGTCTCACTGCCGCAAACAATCACGGTATTCTTACCGATGGCCGCAAGTTTTTCGAACAGACCTGCACCGCATACGGAGAAACTTTGTTTTTCAATGTATATATAATCTTCCGGCAAATTATCTTTTATCATCGCAACTGTTGTCCCCAAACCACGGGGATACTGTTCGCTGAGTATCACCGGAATATTAAATTCCTTAGCCGTACTGAGTAGAAGATTAGTATTTTTGTACACTTTCTCCCGGTCCTTCATAGCATTCATCAGCTTTTCCTGCAAATCGATAACTACCAGGACGCTATCATCGCGTTTTACCTTATACTTCCCCACTATCATCACCCTCCTGCTATTAATAAAAGTATAGAGTATTGTACCATGATTACACCGTATTGCCCAGACGTCAAAAATATGAAAAAGGGAGTTATAATAACTCCCTTTCATTTGCTATGGTGCGGTAGAGAGGACTTGAACCTCCACCTGCGTGAACAGACTAGAACCTGAATCTAGCGCGTCTGCCAATTCCGCCACTACCGCATAAATATTAAGTTATAGGTCCAGCAAGAATTATTATATATGCGTTTATAAGCGCTGTCAAGGATTGTGCTTAAAAATGGTACAAAGTTCAAACCCGGGTAGACTATATGGGTGAGAAGGTAAACATACATTGCAAGTATCCGTGATAAACACTAAAATAAAAAAGAACGTATTATTTCGGGGAATTTAGTCGTAAGGAGAAGGATTGCGGTGAACAAAAAAGGTTATATGTATGTAGCTATTATCTTTGTTCTGGTTTTTGCATTAGGCTTTTATATATCCAGTCGCAGTCCCGGGGTAGAAATAAGTACTCCTGAAAAAGATACTATACTATCGGAGCAGGATTATCAGGTTGATACCGGTAATGGTATTTTAACTATGGGGAAATCTACTTGGGATGAAGTTGCTTTGGTTTATCCCGAGGGTAAAAACCTGGGTATGAGTACTATATTCAGGCCCAAACGGCATAATTGCCTCTTGACCTTTAGTGAAGATGAAAATATCCTGATTAAAATGCACATAGATGGCAATGAACCTGCCAGTCCCAGAGGAGTAAGGGTTGGGGACGGTTATACTCTGGTGGAGGAATACTACGGTGAGGATTATACTTTGATTATGAAAACCGGCAATGATAATGATTTTGATATGGTTTACGGAAAAAACCGTGTAAATAGCGTAACCTTTAAAATCAAGGACCTGCAGGTTAACCGCATAATTGTACAAAGGGAAGTACAGTAGCAAACAAGTTATATAACCGGGAGGCCAGTAATTTGATTCAAATTAATAATCTTAGCAAAATATATAGCGGTGGCGAACAGGAGGTTATGGCCCTTAAGGATGTTAACCTTACCGTCAATCAGGGAGAGATTTTTGGCATTATCGGTCTTAGCGGTGCGGGTAAGAGTACTCTGATTCGCTGTATAAATATGTTGGAAGAGCCTACTACCGGCAATATCCTGATTAATGGCCAGGATGTAACTCTAATGAATAACCAGGAATTGCGCCAGTTGCGGCAAAAAATCGGTATGATTTTTCAGCATTTTAATCTTCTGTCTTCACGAACGGTCTTTGATAACGTTATCTTCCCCTTGGAAATTGCCGGAATACCGGAGAAAAAAGCCCGGCAGAAAGTGGTAGAGCTGCTGGAACTGGTTGGATTGTCGGATAAAGCCCGGGTTTACCCGGAACAGTTAAGCGGCGGGCAAAAGCAGCGGGTAGGAATTGCTCGGGCTCTGGCCAACGAGCCGTTTCTCTTATTATCGGATGAGGCTACTTCGGCTCTAGACCCACAGACTACGCGTTCTATTTTAAAGTTATTAAAAGATATAAATCGCCAGTTGGGGCTTACGATATTGCTGATTACTCACGATATGAATGTTATAAAAGATGCCTGCGACCGGGTGGCAGTTATAGATAATAGCAGAATTGTGGAAGTGGGAGACGTTTTAAGTATTTTCTCTAATCCCGGCACTCCTACATCACGCAGTTTCATTAACACTATTATTAATAAAGAGATTCCTGAGGAGATCCTGCACCGGTCAGTGGCAGACAATGGCTCGACTGCAAGCCGACTTATTCGGGTTTCGTTTATCGGGACTTCCGCCGGTGAACCTCTGATGTCCACCATGTTGCAGAAATATAATGTGAAAGCCAATATCCTATATGGTAATATAGACCGGGTAAAGGATACGCCTTTTGGCAACCTGACCCTTGAGCTAATCGGAACCCTGGACCTAATAAATGAGGCTATGGATTTCCTGCGGGAAAGCGGCCTGGAAATCGAGGTACTGGAAAATGATTGAAGCAATTGCCGCTATTGATATCAATGCTTTTTTAAGTTCCAGTCTGGGTGAGAATGCCTGGATTCCAGGAGCCGTTCTATTTGCTACCTGGGAAACCATCTATATGGTGTTCATCTCTACTACAGTAAGCTATATTGTGGGACTACCTCTGGCTATAATTCTGGTAACTACGGAAGAGGGACATGTATTGGAAAATCAGCGGGTAAACGAGGTGTTAGGTGCTATAGTCAACGCCTTTCGTTCCATACCTTTTATTATCCTGCTTATCCTGCTTATACCTTTTACCCGTTTAATAGTAGGAACCTCTATCGGTACGGTAGCCTCTATAGTTCCCTTGTCCATTGCTGCCATACCATTTGTTGCCCGTCTGGTTGAAACCTCTATAAAAGAGATTGATTGGGGTTTAATAGAAGCTGCTCTGTCCATGGGTGCCAATGCCTGGCAGATTATTCGCAAGGTTTTAATTCCTGAAGCAGTTCCATCTATTGTTTTGGGAGTAGCTATCACTGCCATTAATCTGGTAGGTTATTCAGCTATGGCCGGAATATTAGGAGGGGGGGGATTGGGAACCCTGGCTTATTATCATGGTTATATGCGCTACCAAACCGGGGTTATGTGGATTACCGTTATTGTGCTTTTAATACTGGTCCAGCTGATTCAGATGCTGGGTACCAGATGGTCAAACCAAGTAGTGTCTAAAAGGAGGTAAATAAGTGAAAAAAATATTATCTTTGGTTTTAGTAGCCTGTTTGATTCTGGCCCTGGGCCTGGCAGCAGGCTGCGGTGGTGACAATGATAAGGATAAGGAGGCAGGAACCCCGGATAAGACTCCTGCTACCAAGTTAGTAGTAGGCGTTATCGGTGAGCCTCACACGGCAATGCTGAAGATGGTAAAACCTAAATTGGCAGAAGAGGGAGTTGACTTGGTATTTAAAGACTTTACCGACTACTCCCAGCTCAATCCGGCGCTTAAAGACGGCCAGATTGACGCTAACTTCTTCCAGCACATACCGTATCTCGAAGATTTCAATGCTGAAACTAATTCTGATCTGGTCTGGACGGTAAAAATTCATACCGAACCGATGCGGATTTATTCTAAAAAGATTGATAAACTGGACAAACTACCCGATAAAGCTACGGTAGGAATTCCCAACGATCCCAGCAACAGCGGACGTGCCCTTGCGGTATTGCAGTCAGCCGGACTGATTAAATTAAAAGAAGGGGCCGGAGTTACTGCTACCACCCGGGACATTATAGAAAATCCCAAAGAACTTGATATAAAAATGGCTGATGCTGCTACCCTGCCCCGGGTACTGGACGATGCAGTTATCTGCTGTATTAATACTAATTATGCCCTGGATGCTAAACTAGATCCGATGGGCGCACTATTTGTAGAACCGGGTGACTCTCCTTTTGCTAATGTACTGGTGGTAAGGCCTGAAGATAAGGATGACCCCAGCATTGCCAAATTGGGTAAAGCCCTGCAGAGTGATGAAATTGCCGAGTACCTGCAGGAAAATTATCCTGCCTGTGTACTGGCATTCTAAAATAACGATAAAAAAGAGCTGCTCTAGAGCAGCTCTTTTTTATTTAATCCGCACAAGGGGACGGTTCTTGTGTGTTTTTGCGTTAAGCCGGGCGCACACGGGGACAGTCCCTCTGTTTCCTTAGTTCCGGGCGAAACAGCAGGGACAGTCCCCATGTTCGCTCCTCACCCCTCACTCCTTGCGCCTTACTCCTCACTTTAAAGTTGCCTGAGCAGGTTTATCATTTCGATGGCGGTTAAGGCTGCGTCTACGCCCTTGTTACCAGCTTTGGTCCCGGCTCTTTCAATGGCCTGCTCGATGGTATCAGCAGTGATAACCCCATAGACTACCGGCACACCTGTGTTTAAACCTACCTGGGCTATACCTTTAGTTACTTCTGCTGAAACATATTCAAAGTGAGGAGTAGCTCCGCGGATTACAGCTCCCAGGCAGATCACGGCATCATATCCCCGGGCAGTCATTTTTTGAGCCACCAGGGGCATTTCAAAAGCACCGGGAACCCAGGCTATTTCCACATTGTCAAGGTTTACATCATGCCTGCTCAGAGTATCCAGGCAGCCTGATAACAGCTTGTTAGTAAAAAATTCGTTAAAACGAGATACGATAATGGCTATTTTGTGATTTTCTCCTAGTAACTTGCCTTCATAAATTTTGCTCACTGTTGCACCTCCAAAATATTTTTATAAATGGGCCAGTAAATGCCCCATCTTCTCTTTCTTGGTTGTTAAATAGCGGCGATTTTCTACTTTACAATCCATTTCAATGGCAACCCTTTCCACAACCTCCAGGCCATATCCTTCCAGGCCCCTGATTTTTTTAGGGTTATTGGTCATAAGGCGCATCTTCTTTAGCCCTAAATCCACCAGAATCTGAGCCCCGATGCCATAATCACGCAGGTCAGCAGGAAATCCCAGTTCAATATTGGCCTCTACCGTATCGCGTCCGTTATCCTGAAGTTTATAAGCCCTGATTTTATTAACCAGGCCTATTCCCCGTCCTTCCTGGCGCATGTAGAGTAAAACTCCCTTGCCTTCCTTTTCAATCATGGTCAGGGCTGCCGCCAGTTGTTCGCCACAGTCACAGCGACTGGAACCAAAAACGTCCCCGGTTAAACATTCGGAATGAACTCTGACCAAAACCGGCTCGTCCGGTTCCCATACTCCTTTAACCAGAGCAATGTGGCCTTTTCCGTCCAGCAGGGATTCATAGGCAACTGCTGTAAAATCTCCATACATGGTAGGCAGTCTGGCATCATCAACCCGGACTACCAGTTTTTCGGTACGGCGCCGGTATTCTATCAGGTCGGCAATAGTTATTATCTTCATATCATGTTTTACAGCAAATTCGAGCAGTTGGGGAACCCGGGCCATAGTACCATCATCATTCATTATTTCGCAAATGACGCCTGCAGGGTAAAGTCCAGCCAGTTTGGCCAGGTCGATGGAACCTTCAGTATGGCCGGTGCGACGTAAAACTCCTCCCTCTTTATATCTAAGTGGAAAAATATGTCCCGGCTTTCTAAAATCCTGGGGCTGGCTGTTGGGGTCTATCAGGGCGGCAACGGTGGCTGCCCGTTCAAAAGCTGAAATTCCGGTGGTGGTGGTCTTGTAGTCAACCGAAACGGTAAAGGCGGTTTCATGATTATCGGTATTGTTCTGAACCATGGGTTTAATCTCCAGCTCATCAAGTCTATCCCCGGTCATAGGTACACATATGAGGCCTTTAGCATGGGTAGCCATAAAGTTGATAATATCGGAATTGGCTTTCTCTGCTGCTACTACGATATCGCCTTCGTTTTCCCGATCCTCATCATCGACTATGATAATCATTTTACCTTCTTGGACATCTTTAATTGCTTCTTCGATAGTATTAAACAACGTCAATACCTCCTTATAAGAATCCGTTTTCAGCCAGAAATGAAACGCTAAGACTGCTTGTTTCCTTATCGCCACCTGTCTGTAATAGTTTTTCTATATATCTTCCCAGAATATCACTCTCCAGGTTAACGTAGTCCCCGGCTTGCTTGCGACCCAATATGGTTTGGTCGGCACTATGGGGTATTAGGGATACGGTGAAGCTATCAGGTAAAACGTCAATAACGGTCAGGCTAACCCCATCAACCGTTATGGAACCCTTGGGCACAGTGTAACGCAGGACTGGTGCAGGTGCCTTTATGGTATAAACATAGGCAATATCCCTTTTTTCTTTGGCCCCAATAATTCCCACGGCATCGACATGGCCCTGTACTATATGTCCGCCCAGGCGGTCCCCTACACGCAGGGCCCGTTCCAGGTTTACGTACTCACCTGATTTAAGGTGTTTGAGGGTCGTTTTATCCATGGTTTCAGGCATAACATCGGCGGTAAAATGCTGGGAATCATAGCTATTTACGGTTAGGCATACCCCATTTACGGCAATACTGTCCCCCAGTTTAACATCATCGAGGATGGCTTCTGCCTGTATATCAATTTGAAAGGATTGGGCCCCTCGTTTTATGCCCCGAACCCTGCCCATTGATTCAACTATTCCGGTAAACAAATGTTTCAGCTCCTCGTAGTTAATGATTTATATCCGACTTCCTGCATAAGGGGACGGTTGTTATGTATTTTTACGTTTAAGCCGGCCTAACACGGGGACAGTCCCTCTGTTTCTTTTGGTTCCGGGCGAAACAGCAGGGACAGTCCCCATGTTCGCCCTATGTTCGCCCTGACACACCCGATTTCCGATCCCTAATTTCTAATTTCCAACTTCTAATGTCCGATTGACTGACGACTATCAAAGGTATCCGGTAATCAGTATGTCCTCATCAAATCGCTGTATTTCCATCGATTTTAGCAGCAGGGCATCTTTAAGCTGTTGTATTCCCCTTCCCCCTACCGGGGTGGGTGCTTCCCTGCCCCCTACAATTTTGGGGGCTATGAACCAGTAAACTTTATCGATTAAATCTTTTTCTATCAGGTAGCCGTTTATTTCCCCGCCACCTTCCACTAGCAGGGTCATAATCTCCATTTCTCCCAGTACCCGTAAAACCTCTTCCAGGGGCAGCTTCTCTTCATCAGTGGGCAACTGTATTATAGTCAAACCCGCTTCCCCTAGAAATTCCTGCCTGGAGTAATCAGCTTGTTGACCACAAAAAACTATGGTTTTCTGCCGTGTAGCCGTCTTAACTATATTACTGGACTGGGGAAGGTCTAAATTGGTATCTATTATTATCCTGACAGGGTTCCGGCAATCCTGTTCTTCCAGGCGGGTATTTAGCATAGGGTCATCTTTTAATACCGTACCTATTCCCACCATAATAGCATCATAAACGTTACGTAATTGGTGAACATATTGGCGCGATGCTTCACCGCTAATCCACCTGGAATCACCGATACTGGTAGCAATTTTGCCATCCAAGGTCATAGCCACTTTCAGGCTTACCAGGGGTGTTCCGGTTTGAATATATTTAAAGAAAGCCTGGTTTAATTTGTGTGCTTCCTGTTCCAGCACCCCGGTATAAGTTTCTATACCAGCATCCTGTAATATCTTTAAACCCCGCCCGGATACGCGGGGATTAGGGTCCAAACCTGCGACTACTACCTTTTTTATTCCTGCCCGAACTATGGCATCGGCACAGGGGGGAGTCCTGCCATAATGGCTGCAGGGTTCCAGGTTAACATAAAGGGTAGCGCCCCGGGCAGCTTCCCCTGCTTCCTCCAGTGCATGGACTTCAGCATGGGGGGTACCGGCTTTTTGGTGATAACCTTCTCCAACAACCTGGTTATCTTTTACCACCACCGCACCCACCATAGGATTAGGGCTGGTTCTTCCCTGGGCCCGGACAGCTAAATCAAGTGCTCTTTGCATATATTTTTCATCTTCGTAGTTTCTCATAAAGCAACACCAGTTACCTACACCGGGCGAACACATGGGTTCGCCCCTACAAGGTTACGTACCCTTTCATTCATGGGTATGGCCTCCCAGCCATGATGGGTTAAAATAAAATAACCCGATAAAATTCGGGTCATGGGCGCAGACTAATAGTAGACTGTATACAGGCACAGCCAACTATTGCTATCTCCTCCCATCCAGACTGTTACTGTCGGCCCCGGAGTTTCACCGGATCATGCCTTACGGCTTGCGGGCTTTACCGCCGATAGGGAATTCCACCCATCCCCGAAGAAAGCTTAATATATTCATTTTTTTTTAATAGTAGCATTACTATCTTTACCGGTCAAGACCGGTATTAATAACTCTAAGGCTCTGGACTGCAGCTTCCGGCGAAGCTGACTTGAAAATATAGGAACCGGCCACCAGTACATCAGCCCCTGCTTTTACCGTATCTTCGGCTATTTCCGCGTTTATTCCGCCATCGACTTCCAGGTAGATGGGGCGGGATATTTGCTTTATCATCTGCTGTGCCCGATAAATCTTTTTTATACTGGAAGGAATAAATTGCTGTCCGCCGAAACCGGGATTAACTGTCATCAACAGCAGAAGGTCAATTTCTTCTACGATATCCTCCAATAGACTTACCGTTGTAGCCGGGTTTAGAGCTACTCCGGCCTTGAGACCTAAATCTTTTATCTGATTAACCACCCGGTTTAAATGTTTACAAGCCTCCAGATGAACCGTAATTATATCGGCCCCGGCCTCTGCAAAAGCAGGTATCATTAGCTGGGGTCTTTCTATCATTAGGTGTACATCCAGCAACAGTTTTGTCTCCTGGCGGATATCTGCCACCACCTGCGGGCCAATAGTAATATTGGGAACAAAATTACCATCCATAACATCGATATGTAACCAGTCTGCGCCTGCATTTTCTACTATCTTGATGTCTTCCCCCAGCCGGGCAAAGTTGGCTGATAGGATAGAGGGAGCAATTAATATCAACGATAGCACCTCTCATTTTTAATTAATTCTTCTAACATAATTACGTAGTTGTTGTATCTGAATTCAGCTATAACTTTATCCTTAACTGCTCCTTTTACGGCACAGTCCTTTTCTCCATAGTGCAGGCAGTTGTTAAACCGGCATTCATTGCTACAATCATAAAACTCAGGAAAATGTGATGCCAGGTCACGCCTTTCCATATCTGGTGGGTCTAAAACACTAAAACCAGGGGTGTCGGCAATCCATCCTCCGTCGCTTAAGGGGTAAAGTTCAACATGCCTGGTGGTATGCCGTCCCCGCCCAATTTTTTTGCTAACATCCTGGGTTTTAATCCCGGCCCCTTCTACCAGCAGGTTTAACAGACTGGATTTGCCGGTACCGGAGGGACCAGCCAATACGGCTATCCGGTTAGATATAGCTTCTTTTATGCTGTCAATGCCAATATTATTACGTACTGAGCTCTTAATGAGATTAAAGCCTTTCCGGGGATAATATGAGGTAATAATAGAGGAATTGTCATCTTCGGGCAGGTCCATTTTGTTGAGAATAATATAGGGGGTCAATTCTTTATAGCTGGCATTAACCAGTAAACGGTCCAGCAGAGCCAGGCTGGGTGCAGGTTGATTATGAGCCATGATTATGAGCAAGAGGTCTGCATTGGCTATGCGCGGCCTTTGTAATTCATTGCGGCGCGGAGAAATAGTTTCCAGTATTCCCCGTCCGTGCTCCAGGGGAGTAAACAGAACTTTATCACCGGTTAAAACTGCTTGTTTAATTTTTCCGCGCAGTTTGCACTCATAAATATCCTTATTGCTATCCTGCACATAGTAGAAACCGCCATAGTTTTTAAGAACCAGGCCTTCTACTCCGCCATTCGTCATAAATTCCCTCCAAATAATTAATACCCCTACCGGTTAATGAACTGCCTACCCGCGGGCGAACACATGGGTTCGCCCCTACATATCGAAAGTCTACAGCTTTTTAACTGTATATGGTTTGCCATTAAGCTGTACTTCCAGGCTGGCGTTACCGAAGTAGTTTACCATCAGATTCACCGTATCGCCTGCTGTATGCAGCTGGTCATATATCTTTCTATCCCCCTGGGCATCGTGTTGTATTATTACCACCTTGTAGTAATCATTTTCCCGGGGCACGTCAAACTCAAATATCTGGGTTTGGGGTACTGGTCCCGGTCCCTTGCTTACCACCAGATTTATGGTTGTTCCTTCTTCCACCATAACTTCGGCTTTAGTATCCTGCTCTATAACCTGATTAGGGTAATAATCATTGCTATCTTTTTTTGTTACCTCCCCTAAAACCAGTTTACTATCCTGAATTTGTTTACGCGCATCTTCCAGGCTCAAGCCTATTAAGTTGGGCATAGAAATTCTATCTGGAGTTACCCCTTTGCTAACCATTAAATCTATTTTGCTGTTTTTAACAACCCGGGTACCTGCGCGGGGTTCCTGGGAAATAATATATCCTTCTTTAATTTTGTCATCATAAATGGGATCAATGGTGCCTATTTCAAAACCCTCATTGTTAATAGTAATTTCAGCTTCACTTAACTCTTTGCCGACTAAATTCGGTACTTTTACCTTCTCTGAGCCTGAACTCAGGATTACCTCTATATGTCTACCTTCCTTTACCTTTTGGCCCGAACCGGGTTCCTGGAACATAATTTGATTCTTCTCAAATTCATCACTGAATTTTTGCTCTTTAACATCCATAACCAGGTTTACTTTCTTAAGCTCACTATTGGCCTCATTAATATCCTTGCCCACAATATCCGGAACTACTACTTCTTGACCAAAGAAGTTTCCACCCATCATGACTAACATACCTGAAAAAAGGCCAAGCAGCGCAATAATTACAACTATTCCGGTAGTACTCAGCTTCCTTTTTTTCACCGTCTCATCCCTCACTTCAGTGGAAATAGGGGGCATTACAATTGTATCTCTGCCACCATGACCCGGCTTATATCCGGCATAGGCCCCGTCCATATTTAGTAAATCGTTACGCATTTTTTGGGCTGAATTAAATCTTTTTTCCGGTACTTTTTCCATAGCCCGGTATATTATTCCTTCCAGGGCCATGGGGATACTTGCATTTATCTGCCGGGGAGGGGTTATTTCGTCATGAATATGCTTTAAGGCAACAGTAACCGGGCTTTCAGCATCAAAGGGGGGTTTACCGGTAAGCATTTCATATAATACACAGCCCAGGGAATATATATCAGTAGCTATAGTCAGTGGTTCTCCTTTGGCCTGCTCGGGAGAAATATAATGAACGGATCCAACTATGTTTCCGCCAAATGTTATGGTTTTTTTACTTATAGCCTGGGCTATACCGAAATCGGCTACTTTTACCATACCACTGGTAGTTATAAGGATATTATGGGGTTTAATATCCCGGTGAATTATGCCCCTCTCATGAGCATGCTGGATACCATCGCAAATCATTACTGCAATATCAATGGCCCGGCCCACTGGTAGAGGCGCTTCTTCAGCGATAAGCTCTTTAAGAGTTCTTCCTTCTACATATTCCATAACGATATAGTATACGTCATCCTGCTCGCCTACATCGTGAATGTTTACAATATTAGGATGGGATAGACGGGCTGCTGCCATGGCTTCGGTTCTGAATCGGTTAACAAAAGCATGGTCATTGGAGTATTCCTCTTTTAATATTTTTATAGCAACTATACGGTCAAGTATCTGGCAGCGGGCTTTGTAAACATAGGACATGCCACCTTCGCCAATCTTCTCCAATAATTCGTAACGATTACCTAAAATCTTAGGCTCCAAAATACTTACCTCCTAATTAAATACGCAGCAGTATAATGGTTATATTATCATAACCGCCTTTTTTAAGGGCAGCTTCTAATAGAGTATTAATGCTATTTTCCAGGTTGTCATTCTGGTTCAAAATACTTTCAATCTCATTGTTCTCTAACATGTCGGTTAATCCATCACTGCATAATAACACCAGGTCGCCAGCATATAGCCGATGCTCAAAATTATCTATTAATACATCCTCCTGGGCCCCCAGAGCCCGGGTTAGTATATGATTGTAGCCGCTATTTTTCTTATCTTCATTCTTTAATAAACCGTCAGCAACCATTTTTTCTGCCAGGGTATGATCCCGGGTTATTTTTTTGAGCTTTCCATTACGAAACATATACAGACTGCTATCACCAACATTGGCTGCGGAAAGCTGTTTCTTATTTATTACGGCTGCCGTAATGGTAGTGCCCATTTCATGCCATTCCGGATTTTCCTGTCCCTGTAACCATATCAGGTGGTTAGCCTTACATATAGCTGCATTTAAGATAGAAATGGGCTCTTCCCATAGACTATTAGCAGATAAAGTAAGCATATATTCCTCTATGTTCTCAACGGCCAGGGTTGATGCTATTTCTCCACCTTTATGTCCCCCCATACCATCGCATACAATAAAAAGGCCATATTTATCCATTACTAAATAATGATCTTCGTTTCTTTTCCTTAACAGTCCGATATCCGAAATATAGGCTATATCCATATGAACCCCTCTACCGATGTTTACTTTCTATACCCTGCCCGAAGCTGACCGCAAGCAGCCTCAATATCTGCTCCTTTTTCCTCTCTAAGGGTAACATTTACACCACCATCCAGGAGGTAATGGTAAAACTCATTTACCTGCGGCGGGGATGGTGGCTGAAATTCCAATCCTTCCACTTTATTATAGGGAATCAGATTAATATTGGCTAGTAAAGGTTTAAGCAGTTTAATTAACATATTTGCATCTTCCCTGCTATTATTAATCCCATCCAGCAACAGATACTCAAAAGTAACCCGGCGGTTGGTTAAGCGGATATATTCTTGTATGGATGGGATTAATTCCTCTAAAGGATACTTACGGTTTAAAGGGATAAGAGTATTACGTAATTCATTGTTACAGGCATGCAAAGATATAGCCAGGGTAACCTGCAAGTTTTCCCGAGCCAGTCTGTTTATGCCTTTAACATCGCCAGATGTAGAAATAGTAATATGTCTTTGCCCGATGTTTATTCCTTTAGGGTCATTTAAGGTATATATAGATTGAATAACTTGGTCATAGTTTAACATGGGTTCTCCCATTCCCATATAGACCACATTGGTGATTAATCCGTTTTCATTAGATTTAAGCCTTTTTTGCAGTTCTCGTTCTGAACCCAGAACCTGCCCTATCATTTCGTAAGCTTCTAGATTGCGTTGAAAACCGGAATTGCCGGTAGCACAAAAAGCACAGCCTATCGGACAGCCTACCTGGGTGGATATGCACAGGGTGTAACGGGTATCTTTATTCCTACTATGAGGTATAACTACACTTTCAATGCGTTTTTTATCTTCCAACTCCATTAGAAATTTGCGGGTACCATCTATAGAGGCTCTTTGCTTTAATACCCGGGGAATAGATATACGAGTAAGCTCGTCCAGTTTATTGCGTAAATCACGGGAGAGATCACTCATTTCATAAAAGGAGCTAATTGCTTTTTTATAAATCCACATGTGTACCTGGCGTCCCCGGTAGCGAGGTTCACCGATGGACTCCATAAAGTCTTCCAGTTCCTTTATTCCCATTCCTAGAAGTTCGGTTTTGGTTTTGATGTTCATATAGACCCCTTTTTTATGTTAATCCTGGGTGAATGCAGGGACAGTTACTATTTTACCAGTTCCCACTAACCGCGGGGACGGTCCCCATGGTCTGTGGTCCCCGTGGTCTGGCATGTGAGTCGCAAACGCCGCGAACACGGGGACAGTCCCTCTGGTTCCTTGGTTCCAGACGAACCAGCAGGGACAGTCCCCATGTTCGCTCTGGGTCTACCCCACATTCTTCACTCTTCACGCCTCATTCTTCCTCATCAGGGCGAAAAACATGCCGTCAGTATCATATTTGCCTGGAATCAGGGTTAACATTCCCTGCCCGGCGTTTTCTTTATCTCTGCTATCCAGGGGGAAAAAGTCCAGCTTTTGGTCAAAACCCTCTAACTCAAAAGGATTATTGGCTATAAAGGCTTGTACTATCTCTTCATTCTCAGCCGGTAAAACGGAACAGGTGGAGTATAACAGGTAACCACCATCCCCCACCAAAGAACCGGCTTTCTCTAAGAACTGCAACTGTAAATCAGTAAGTTGATTAATTGCTTGTATGTCCTTATTCCACCTGGCGTCAGAACGTCTATTTAATACCCCGCTGCCCGAGCAGGGAGCATCCAACATAACCCTCTCGGCCTCCTGGTTTTCTTCCAGTAACATTATATCCTGGGCTATAGCATTAACTATCTTGATACCCAGTCGGGTGCAATTGGTTTTTAATATATCAATCTTTCTTGAATAGCTGTCATAAGCCTTTATTAATCCCTGGTTCTGCATTTTTTCTGCTATATGAGTCGTTTTTCCTCCAACTCCACAGCATAAATCCAAGACTTTTTCACCCGGCAAGGGATCCAGAATAAGAGTAGCCAGCATAGAGGCCTCATTCTGTACATAAAACCGGCCTTCTTTATAAGGGGGCAATTCTTCCAGGGGGCCTTTCATATCCTCTATACGGATAGAGCAGGGCACAAACGGACTGGCACAACATTTAACACCATTCTGGTGCAATTCCTGGATTAAATCATCCCGGGTGGTCTTCAAGGTATTAAACCTGAAATCTACCCGTGCCGGTTGGTTATTATAGACCAGAATATTTTTACTCTGCTCTGCTCCAAATAGAGTTAACAGCTTATCCACCAGTTCCTGCGGGTGGGAGTAATAAACTGCCAGGTATTCCTTACTACCCTGGGGCGGATATTTAATATTATCTTTATTACGAACAAGGTTACGCAAAACCCCGTTGGTAACCCGGGCCAAATTAGCATTGCAGCGTTTGCGGGTCAATTCTACGGCATCGTTGACACAGGCAAAATCGGGAATACGCTCCATAAACATTATTTGGTAGGCGGAAACCCTTAAAATATTCCGCAGCCAGGGATTTTGTTTACTAATATCTTGTTTTAAAAAAAGATTAAGCACCCAGTCGAGGTGCTTAAGCATGCGTATAGTTCCATTAACCAACTGTGTTAATAAATTCCGGTCTATAGGTGATAGTTTGGAGTGGCGCAAGGTTTTCATTAATGCCAGGTTGGCATAGGCACCCTGTTCCGTAACGTCATAAATAAGTTGTACGGCCTCTGCGCGTGCTTTACTAATATTATCTGCGGACGTATTTTTCGCTTGCGCCTCCTCGTGCACTCTATTCATCACCGCCGGCAAAAATCATTAAGTAGTAAAGCAGAGTAGCAATGGCAGATAGGGCAGCGGCCAGATAAGTTAAGGCAGCAGCCCCCAGTACCTTTTTAACCGCGGGTACTTCGGTGCCACTGATGAGTCCGGAGGAACTGAGCTGAGCCACCGCCCGCCGGGACGCATTTAATTCAACCGGCAAGGTCACCAGGTGAAAAACAACTACTGCTGAGAAGAGCAGAATACCTACCATAATTAAGTTCAGGCTATTCAGGAAAAATCCAAGCAGCAGCACCGGAAACGAGGCGCCGGAGGCAAAATTGGTAATGGGAACAATACGGTGACGCAGCTCCAGGGGGCCATAACTTTCGTGGTGCTGGATAGCATGCCCTACTTCGTGGGCTGCCACCCCAATGGCAGCAATGGAATTACTGCCATAAACCGTTTCTGATAACCTTACTTTATGGCTGGTCGGATCATAATGGTCTGATAATTCCCCTGCTACCGGTTCCACCGCTACCTGTCCACTCATACCATTTCTTCTTAAAATAGTATTGGCAACATCAACACCACTCATCCCTCTTGATGATCTTACCTGGGAGTAGCGTTTAAACGTGGACTTGACTTTAATCTGTGCATAAATTGATAGAATCAAAGCCGGCAAAATAAACATAAGGTAACTAAGCACGGTTTTCATCCTCCTTTATAATGCTCTGCAGAGCAGCTTCAACTTCATCTAGATTTACCGTAGTATTAAAACAGGGCCCGTTAGGGCGGCAGTTTAACACCCCTATAACCGGTAGTCCACCCATATCGTGAATTCCCAAAGATAAATCCCTTTCACAGGCTACTGCTACTACGCCGCGGGGACGTGAATCTAAAACAAATTTACGGGCCAGGGTTCCCCCGGTAGCCACTTTAATTACGGCGTTATATTTCTCGGCCATTTCTTTTAGACTGGCAATATCGCATTTACCACAACCTTTACAGTTGTTTACATCCATAGTTATCTTGTGGGGACACTCCGAATCCTGCAGACAGTGAGGCAGCAAAATCATTATCTGTTCCCCCTGCAGGCGCAGGTATTTTGAGTGTACCAGGTAGTTGTTTACGGCAATATAAGATTGCAATATTCTATCTTTGCTTATGCCAACAAGCCTTCCGGTAAACAAAGCCAGTGGAAACAGGAGTTCATTAGCTTTCTGGCCTATAGTTTCCAATGATGGTATGGCCTGCTCCCTAACAATTATTATTACTATAGCTATGATACCAAAAGTAAGTATTAAAAATAGTATAACTGCCATAACGGTTATGCTGATTAATAATACCTGGCTTATAATAATATCACGATTAACAATCAGGTAGTAAATAACTGCTACTATAAATAATATTAATAAAAGGCTGGCTGCCAGAAGTCCTATGTATATTCTTTTTTTTGTGTTCAAGCCATTAACCCCCTGGTTAAGCTAGCAAAGTACCGGGCTGAAGTTTGCATCCCCTGAGAAAATTGGCAACCGGCATACGTTTTTTACCTGCCCTTTGCACCTCCAGGATTTCAAGTGTGCCCTTCCCGCTTTGAACTGAAAACCCATCATTTCCAACCTCAACTATTCGGGAAATCACCCCACTTTCCTCATTACAGATAACCCGACTTTTATATATTTTGGTTTTGTTATTGTCAATAATAGTCCAGGCCCCAGGATTCGGGCTTAAGGCCCGTATCTGGTTATGAATTATCTCTGCCGGTTGGGACCAGTCAATCTTTTCATCTTCGGGAGTAATACGAGCGGCATAACTGGCCAGTTCCTCCTGCTGTGGGATTCGGGGCGCAGTACCATTTTCCAATTGGTCAATAGTTTTTGCTAGCAGCAATGCCCCCTTTTCAGCCAGTATAGCCTCCAATTGACCATGATCATATTCATCTTTTACCAGTACCTCTAATTGCAGAATAATATCTCCCGTATCCAATCCTTCATCCATAAACATAGTTGTTATACCGCTGATTTTCTCTCCGTCCATCAAAGCCCGCTGTATAGGAGCAGCTCCCCGGTAGCGGGGCAATAGGGATGCGTGAACATTAATGCAACCGGCAGCAGGATACTCAAGTATTTGCCGAGGGATTATTTGACCATAAGATACTACCACTATCAGATCCGGTTGCCATAGTTTTATTTGTTTAATAGCTTCCGGGGATTTTATTTTAGCCGGTTGGTAGACAGGAATGCTATGCTGTTCGGCTATTTCTTTTACCGGGGTGGGGCTTATGCGTTTTCCCCGGCCCCGGGGCCGGTCCGGCTGGCTTACTACGCCGACTACCTGGTGGCGTGATGCTATTAAACTTTCTAATGAAGGCACCGCAAAAGTAGAGGTACCCATGTAGACTACATTCAAGCTTTTTTCCTCCTGTTGGCAGGCTCTCTTTGAGTTTCACTGGCCCGGTCGGTAAATACTATTCCATCCAGGTGGTCTATTTCATGTTGAAATACCCGGGCCAGGAGTTTTTCAGCTTCATAAACTACCTCCTGTCCCTCCCGGTTAAGCCCTTTAACCGTAACCTTATTATTACGGGTAACCAGGCCTACTATTCCGGGAACGCTAAGACAGCCTTCGCTACCGGTTTGTTCACCTTCCCGGGATATTATTTCCGGATTTAGAAGTTCAATATAATTATCCCCGGTGTCTATTACTATAATGCGTTTAGAAACCCCAATTTGCGGGGCGGCAAGCCCTACCCCATCAAAGGCATAGAGGGTATCCCGCATGTTATCCAATAATCGCAGGGTACCGGAATTAATATTTTTTATAGGTAACGCTTTATTACGTAAAATTTCGTTGGGCATGGTCACTACCTGGTATACTGCCATTAGAGTCCTCCTCACATAATCATTAAAGGATTTAGGTCAATTTCCACCCTAACCTGTTTATGCCAATCTTTACCTGCAATATAGGTTCCAATGCTATTTAATAATATCATATTTTCTGATTTAACTATAAGCTGATAGCGCAGACGGTTTTTAATACGATATAACGCGCAGGGGGCTGGTCCCAATATTACTATATTATCTTCTTTGGCATCGGTAATTTCATTAATATATAACACTATCATATCAGCTACATCATGGGCAAGGGTATCATTAATGGAAACTACTACCACCCTTAATAAGCTAGTAAACGGCGGGTATTTTAGCAGCTTGCGCCAGTTTATTTCTTCCTGGTAAAATCCAAGGTAATTTTGAGTAGCGGCCATTTCAATTATCCGGTTATCAGGGTTATAGGTCTGAATAATTACCTCCCCGCTTATGGAACCACGTCCTGCCCTGCCGGCAGCTTGAACCAGTAATTGAAATCCCCTTTCACCGGAACGAAAATCAGGCAGAGCCAGCATAGCATCAGCATCAAGTATTCCTACCAGTGAAACCCCAGGAAAATCCAGGCCTTTGGCTACCATCTGGGTGCCGATCAACAGGTCAATTTCCCCTTTTTTCATATCCTCCAGAATCTGTTTCTGCTGATCCTTACGGGTGGAACTATCCAGGTCTAAACGGGCAATTCGCGCGTTGGGAAACAACCGATATATTTCCTCTTCTACCCTCTGGGTACCATAACCCGACTGTTGTATATAGCTACTGCTGCAGGCCGGACAAGTGTTAGGAATAGCCGTATTAAACCCACAATAATGGCACAGGTATAGATTCTGGTCTTTATGATAGTTAAGCCCGACTGAGCAATTGGGACAGGTAAGGCTATGGCCACAGCTCCTGCAGATAGTAAAGGGAGAAAAACCGCGCCGGTTAAGAAATAGGATGCATTGCTCCTTTCTTTCCAGGGTATGGTTGATTTTTTCCTCCAGCAAAGGCGATATAATACTGCTACTTCCTCTTTTCATAGATTTTCTCATATCTGCGACGGTAACCACAGGCATAGTCGCATCACCGGCCCGGATAGAGATATCTAACCTCTGGCTGTGCCCGATTTCACTGTTAAAAAAGGTCTCCACCGCCGGGGTGGCACTGCCCAGCAAGAGTACGGCCGAATTCTTCCGGGCTCTTTCCCGGGCAACTTCGCGGGCATGGTATCGCGGTTGCTGTTCCTGTTTATAAGTATATTCCTGTTCTTCGTCAATAATAATTAATCCTATATCCGATACGGGAGCAAAAATAGCAGAACGGGTACCCATAACCAGTTCAATATTCCCCTCTTTTATCTCTTTGTACTCCTGGTATCTTTCCCCGGGTGACATGCGGCTGTGCATAACTGCCATGGCTGGTATACGGGTTCTAAAGACTTCCAACAAATGGCGGGTAAGTGCAATTTCCGGTACCAGGACTATGACTTTTCTGCCCCGGGCGATACATTGCAAAGCGGCTCTGATATAAACCTCAGTTTTGCCGCTGCCAGTTACTCCATAAAGGAGAAACTCACGTTGTTCATGGATACTTAATGATTTATCGATAGCTGCCAGTACCTGTTCCTGTTCCGGGTTTAAAACCGGAATAACTGCTGTTTCAGTTTCAACCTGGCGTTCTTTCTTAATATATCCTTTATCCAATAAAGATTTAATACTTGATGCCGGCGCCGACTTATCGAGCTCTTTACAAGGTATAGCCGGTTGCTCCTGCAGAAGTTGTATGATTTCAGCCTGGCGGGGAGCTCTAACTTTTAACTTATTCAGGTCTTCTGCAGCTATAAGGTCGTTAAGCAGGTAAACATACTGCTCCCGGTTATCCCGGTAATCAGTATAAACTCCACTAATATGTATCAGGTCCTGATCTTCCAGGGTTTTTAAATACCCGGCATCAATGTAATTTAAGGCTTTGCGGTATGATATATCGCCATGTTCAAATAAATACTCCAGAAATTCGGTCTGCTTCTGATTATCAGTTCCCTGCAGGCAGGCAGAAAAGGACTCCGCGGTCATAAGAGAAATAACCCGGCGTCCGCTTTTTTGGGATAATTTGCGTGGTATCATGGTATTGATGGCTATGGTTAAAGGGCACATGCAGGTTTCTGCCAACCACAGCGCCAGTTGGTAAAGCTCAGGATTAAGTACCGGCTCCCGGTCTAATATGGATAGGACCGGTTTGGTATCAATGCCAGGAGATGATGCCTGGTCATCAATTATGTAGCCTTCTACTTTTCTGCGGCCCCATTCTACCAGCACCCGCTTACCAAAAGCCAGTTCATTTTCCAGGTCTTCGCTAATGTGGTATGTATAGTAGTTGTCCGCAGCTTTAACCGGGATATTTATTAGTACCGTCACAAAACGCAGGGTGTACTCCTCCCTCATACAACTTTTCCCTATGATAACATAAAAGCGGGGCCTACCCCTGGCGGGCAGACACATGGGTCTGCCCCTACGAAACCGATATAACTATAACCTACCACTATTGTAGGGGCGAACCCGTGTGTTCGCCCTGGGCCTGCAGTTATAAACTCATAAGAGTAGAGTGCTCAGCCGGGCAGACACATGGGTCTGCCCCTACACCCTATAATAGCATAAAGGCGGGTCCTACCCGCCTTTAGCATAATTCAAAATTAAAAATTAAAAATTCAAAATTATATTATAGTCCTGCCTGTTTCCTCAGTTCCTCCGCCCGGTCAGTTCTCTCCCAGGTGAAATCAGGATCGGGGCGGCCAAAATGTCCATAACTGGCAGTTTTCTTGTATATCGGCCTTCTTAAATCCAGATCCCTAATAATTGCTGCCGGACGTAAATCAAAGTTCTTTCTTATTAATTCAATTATTTTTTCGTCGCTGATTTTGCCTGTGCCAAAGGTATCAACCGATATGGATACTGGTTGGGCTACTCCAATAGCGTAGGCTACCTGAATCTCGCAGCGGTCGGCAATACCGGCAGCAACTATATTTTTGGCCACATAGCGGGCTGCATAGCAGGCTGAACGGTCAACCTTGGTAGGGTCTTTTCCGGAAAATGCTCCCCCACCGTGGCGGGCCATACCACCGTATGTATCAACAATAATTTTGCGCCCGGTTAAGCCGCAGTCACCCTGAGGTCCGCCTACTACGAAGCGACCGGTGGGATTAATAAAGAAACGGGTGGCATCATCCAGCATATTTTCAGGAACGCTGGCCTTTATAACCTGTTCAATTATATCCCGCTCCATGGTCTCCCGTTCAACGTCGGGATGGTGCTGGGAGGAAACAACAACGGTATCAACTCTTAACGGCCGCCCATTCTCATATTCAATCGTAACCTGGGTCTTGCCATCAGGACGGAGATAGTCCAGGGTACCATTCTTACGAACTTCAGTCAGACGCTCTGCCATTTTATGAGCCATGTAAATAGGCATAGGCATTAAAGCCTCCGTTTCGTTGCTGGCATAACCAAACATCATACCCTGGTCACCAGCCCCAATAGCCTCTACTTCAGATTCCGACATTTCCCCTTTTTTAGCTTCATAGGCTTTATTAACACCCATAGCAATATCACTGGATTGTTCATCCAATGAGGTAATTACAGCACAGGTCTCACAGTCAAAACCATATTTTGCTCTGGTGTATCCAATATCTTTTATGGTATTACGGACAAGTCGAGGTATATCTACATAACAATCAGTAGTAATTTCACCGGAAACAAGAACTAAACCGGTTGTTACCAAAGTTTCACATGCTACTCTGCCCATGGGGTCTTGTCCCAGTATAGCATCCAGTACCGAATCAGAAATCTGGTCGGCAATCTTATCTGGATGGCCTTCAGTTACTGATTCTGATGTAAACAGTTTTCTTGCCATTTCCTCAACTCCTTATAATGTTATTACAGCAGTTTGACTACTTTATCAAGTATGGCAGCAGCCACGTCTTGCTTGCTCATCTTGGGCAAAGATTCTATTTCGCCATTACGACTTATAAATGTAACTATATTCGTATCACTGGAAAAACCAGCTCCCTCCATGGTCACATCGTTGGCCACAATAAAGTCGAGGTTTTTACTATCCAGTTTCTTTTTGGCGTTTTCTAAAATATTTTCGGTTTCAGCAGCAAAGCCAACCATGATTTGCTTCGGCTTTTTATTTTTGCCCAGGGTTTTTAAAATATCCGGTGTTCCCACCAGAGTTAAAACCAGTTCCTCGGAAGCATTTCCAGTCTTCTTCATTTTCTGCTCGGCCCTGGTTTTAATCCGAAAATCACCTACCGCTGCCGCGCCGATAATAATGTCGCAGGCGGGCTGGTATTTCTGCATAACCTCGCACATTTCTTCGGCACCCCAAACTGGTACAAACTCTACTCCCAGTGGTGGTTCCAGAGGAGAATTCCCACAAACTAGTATTACATCAGCACCCCGGGTCTGTGCATCCTGAGCAATGGAGAAACCCATTTTCCCAGTACTGCGGTTAGCAATAAATCTTACCGGGTCAATATCTTCGCAGGTAGTGCCCGCGTTTACCATTACTCTTTTACCTAACAAATCTTGTTTGGGAAATAATAATCTCTTAATTTCTGCATATATTTGGTCTATTTCCGGTAACCTTCCCTGTCCGGTTACACCACAGGCCAGAACTCCGCTATTCGGCTCCATAACCATATAACCATAGTCTTTTAATTTTTTTATATTATCTTGAACGGCCTGATTCTTATACATATTGGAATTCATGGCAGGAACCAGCAGTAATGGAGCAGTATTGGCCAGAACAATAGTAGAAAGGAGATCATCAGCTAAACCATGGGCTACTTTGGCGATAAAATTGGCGGTAGCAGGTGCTATAACTAGTAAATCAAGCTGCTCAGCAGCCCCGACATGCTGTACTTTCCACTCTTTCGAGTCATCCCATAAGTCAACCAGCACTTCGCGGTCGGAAAGAGTTTTAAAGGTCAGTGGCGTAATAAATTTTGTTGCTGCTTCCGTCATTATAACTATGACATCTATATCCTCTTTTTTGAGTCTGCTGACCAGGTCAGCAATTTTATACGCTGCAATACCACCGGTTACACCAATGCCAACCGTTTTCGCCATATTTTAATCCTCCCCTGCCTGACTGTCTCCATCCTCCTGAATAGTAATCTTACCACTCATAATTTCATCCAAAGCAGTAGTTACAACAGTTGAAAGTCTATAATTCTCGTCGTTCTTGACATTTTCCGATAACATTCGAGCTCGCCGGGCCACTGCCACCACCACAGCATACTTACTATGGGCCACTCCCATTAGATCCCTGGTTGAAGGAGGAATCAATCATATCACGCTCCAAATTAAAATTTTTAACTTTACAACGCTCTGCGGTAATGATTGAACAAACCTTATCTACTGCGTTTTTTAAATCATTGTTTACCACCACATAATCATAATGCTTTAACTGCTCCATTTCCCACTTGCAGGCGGCTAAACGTAATTCAATACTTTTTTGCGTATCTTTTCCACGAGCCGCCAGGCGTAAAGAGAGTTCTTCAATACTGGGGGGAGCAATAAAAATAAATACACCTTCCGGTTTTCTCAGCTTTACCTGAAAAGCACCCTGGATATCAATTTCCAGCATTACATCCTGTCCCCGGTTCAAGTTCTCCTCAACGAACTGTCGGGGGGTTCCATACATATTATTATAAACATTAGCATATTCCAGCAGTTCATCTTTATCAATCAACTGTTGGAATCTATGCTGATCCACAAAAAAGTAATCCCTGCCATTAATTTCTCCACTACGTGGTTCTCTGGTGGTGGCTGAAATTGATACTTGCATATCAGTAATTTTTTCTAATACCGCATCTTTTATGGTCCCTTTCCCAACTCCGGAAGGACCTGATATTATAAAAAGAATACCTTTCCTGGTCACCTTATTACCAGCTTTCGTAATTAGACATCTTCGTTGCTGTCTTTGGATGTTAAACGGTTGGCCACGGTTTCAGGCTGAACTGCAGATAGTATGACATGGGCACTATCAGAGATAATAACTGCCCTGGTTCTGCGGCCATAGGTAGCGTCTATCAAGACCCCTTTTTCCCTGGCTTCCTGAATTATTCTTTTGATGGGTGCAGATTCCGGACTGACAATAGCTACGATTCTGTTAGCTGCGACAATATTACCAAAACCGATATTTACTAATTTAATATCCATGTACATCCCGGATTAACCGGATTCACCTCCTGCTACTCAATATTTTGTAATTGCTCTCTGATTTTCTCCAATTCCGCTTTGACTTCTACAACTATGCGGTTCATCTCTAAATCATTGGCTTTGGAGGCTATAGTGTTAATTTCACGAAACATTTCCTGCACCAAAAAATCGGATTTTCGTCCTACTGCGTCTTCTGCATGCATTAATTCTTCCAGGTGCTGGCTGTGGCTTTTCAGTCTGACAATCTCTTCGGTAATGTTAGATTTTTCAGCGAAAATAGCAATTTCCTGTAAAAGCCTTTGCTGGTCTGCCACATCCTGTTCCATAAACTCAGAGATACGGGTACGCATGCGCTCACCATGTTCTAAACTGACCTGAGGTGAGCGGGTTTCCAACTGTTCTACCATCTTCAGTATTCCCCTGTTCCTGGACCGAATATCTTCGGCCAGATTTAGTCCTTCCTTCACCCGCATATCTACCAGACAGTCCATAGCCACATCCAGGGATTGCCTTAGAACCGCCCAGACTATCTCTATATCCTCTTCCTCATCTTCCAGACTGAATACCTCTGGTAAACGGAAAAGGTCAATTATGCGGATTTCCTGCGAAATATTTAGTTTTTCTGCTAATTCTTTCAAGTAGTTATAATACGCTATAGCCAAATCTTTGTCAACCTTGATATTTCTCTTCGATTCTCCGCTTTTCTCAATATTAATGTTGATTTCCAGCCGACCCCGGCTGACATACTTTCTCAATTCCTCCTTAATACGGTCTTCCAGTAAACTGTAACGCCTGGATATCCGTATAAAAGGGTCAAAATAGCGGTGGTTAACTCCTTTAATTTCACAATTGACGGTATAACCGCAATCATTAATCTGACCCCGGCCAAAGCCGGTCATGCTTCTTACCATTAACTACAATCTACCTTTCCCAGCGCTTTTTCCAACCGTTCAAACGCTTCATCAATTCTTGCTTTATCAACGGTTAAGGCAATTCGAAAATAGCCTTCGCCATACTGACCATAACCATTACCGGGAGTAATAATAACCCCGGCTTTTTCCAGTACCAGTTCTGCAAATGAGGCCGAGGTAAAACCGCGCGGTACCGGAACCCAGAAATAGAAACTGGCCCGGGGAGGTTTAACCTGCCATCCCAGACGGGCAAGACCACGGGCACAGGCGTCTCTTCTTTCTTCATATATTCTCTGCATTAATTCTATACTATCCTGAGGTCCGCTCAGAGCCTCGATACCAGCATATTGAACCGCCTGAAAAACTCCGGAATCAATATTGGATTTGTATCGTCCCAGGACTTCTACAGCTTCTTTATTACCTGCCGCCCATCCCAGGCGCCATCCGGTCATATTATAAGTTTTCGATAAGGAGTGGAATTCAATACCTACATCTTTGGCTCCCGCTGCCTGGAGAAAGCTTACCGGTTTAATGCCATCAAAGGCTACTTCGGTATAGGGGGCATCATGACAGACCAGAATATCGAAGTTCTTCGCAAACTCGACTACTCTTTCAAAAAAGTCCAGGCCGGCAATGGCACCGGTAGGATTATTAGGATAATTTAAAAACATTATTTTAGCCTTTTGGGCAATAGCGGAGGGGATATCTTCCAATAGCGGCAGGAACCCGTTTTCCTCTTTTAGCGGCATTATGTACTGCTCCCCACCGGCCAGCAAGGTACCGATTCCATATACCGGATAGCCCGGATCAGGTACCAGGTTTACATCTCCCCGGTCTAAATAAGCGGAAGAAATATGGGCTATACCCTCTTTGGAGCCGAGCAGGGAAACTACCTCACTCTTAGGGTCCAGATTTACCCCAAAGCGTTGCTTATACCAGTTGGCAACTGCCTGGCGAAATTCAAGTAAACCGACTGAAGTGGGATACTGGTGGTTGGGCGTATCATAAATGCTCTTTGCCATGCGGTCAATAATATGCCGGGGGGTAGGTTGATCGGGATCACCTATACCCAGGTTTATTATATCGATTCCCTTTTCTTTGGCTTGGGCAATCTTTTGTTCAATACGGGCAAATAAATACGGGGGTAAATTTTGCATAGCCTTGTTTTCCTTCATCCTAAAACCTCCTGCAATTTAATAGTAAGGGGTCAGGGGTGAGGCGTGAACAGTTTCACCCGGTCCCCTGATTTTTTGTTTTACATAGATGCCGATATGGTAATTGTTAACAACATTACGGAACGGCACAGGGGCCATTCCCTACACGCGCTTGTTCTACATTACGGAACGGCACGGGGGCCGTTCCCTACATATGACGGTTCTATTTTAAAATTAAGCATTATTTATAAGACAACTACGTTTGTAATCGTCCCGGTGAAAACCTCTGCTGCCGGGCCGGTCATGTAGATGTGGTTATCAGTTTGTGACCACTCTATCAGCAAGTCCCCGCCGGGTAAGTGTACCGTAGCCTTGCGACCGGTTTTATTATTAAGGACACAGGCTGCCAGGCTGGCACAGGCACCGGTACCACAGGCCAGGGTTAAGCCGGCTCCCCTTTCCCAGACCGACATAACTATTTCTTCCTTATTTATTACCTGGACAAATTCCACATTGGTGCGGGCGGGAAACATTTCATGGACTTCCAGTAATGGTCCCCAGGTACCAACCGGCGTCTTGTCCACCTCATCAACAAAAATAATGCAGTGCGGGTTTCCCATGGATACAGCCGTAGCTGTAAACTCCTGGTTATTTACCTTTAACCTTATGCCAGTGTTGCTTCCTTCCCCGTTTACGGGAATGTTTTCTCTTTTTAATTCCGGTTCCCCCATATCTACTTTTATGGCTTCCACCTGCTGATTGTTAATTATAAGTTGGGGAAACCTGGGTCCGGCCAGGGTTCTTACCTTAATGCGGTTGGTTTTTACCAGGCCATGATCATAAGCATAGCGTGCCACACAACGAATCCCGTTACCACACATTTCCGGTTCAGAACCATCGGGATTAAAGATGCGCATAAATATATCCAATTCCGGATCCGGTCCGGTAATTATTAATCCGTCGGCACCGATTCCAAAATTACGATGACAGAGTAAACTAGCATGAGTCTGGTAATGGCCGGCTTCTTCCCATGAAGGGGCTTCCATTATAATAAAATCATTGCCCAATCCATGCATTTTGGTAAAATCCATAACTAACCCCCTGGCTATAATTTTGAATTTTGAATTTTTAATTTTGAATTAACGTAGAAATGCTCCGCATTTCTTTTTATTGCAATTGCATAACGCAAAAGGTTGAAATAGAAAGAAATACGAAGTATTTCAACCATAATTAAAAATTCAAAATTAAAAATTCAAAATTAACCTTGCAACTTCAGGTTACCACAAAATTTTGCAATCCCCTTACCCGCTGCTACCTCCACCCTATTTTCTTATATACTCCTGCTAAGCTTTAATTTTACCATATTCAAAACCTGAAAGGAAAAGTCTCTGCCAGGTATACAATATAAATTTCCACAGCAGTCTAAAGCCGCTGATAAGAAGTATCAATACCCATTGCCAGCCATCAAGCGGTACGGTTTTAAATACATGCTGGAAAAAGGGCAGGTAAATTATTAACATTTGCATAAATACCGAACAAATAACGGCAAAAACCAAAAAGCGGTTGCCGAAAAAGCCCAGTTCAAAAGGAGATAATTGTTCTGAACGGCACTCAAAGACATAAAACAGCTGGGCAAACACCAGGGTGGTTAAGGCCATAGTGCGGGCCACAGCAAGATTCTCAGCCCCATACCAGCGACTGACTACCAAACCCGCAGTAAATGCCAAAAGAGTTACTATAGCAATATATATTCCGCGTTTAAATATCATTGCTCCCAGACCCCGGGCGAATATATCTTCAGTACGCGGCCGGGGTTGGCGCCGCATTATTCCCGGTTCCGGCGGTTCCAGTCCCAGGGCCATAGCGGGAAGACCGTCAGTAACCAGGTTAATCCACAGAATCTGAATGGGCAGCAAAGGAAGCGGCATACCAAGGAGGGATGCGGTAAACATTACCAGAACCTCCCCGATGTTACAACCCAAAAGATACCTGATAAACTTCCTTATATTATCATAGATAGCCCGCCCTTCATAAACTGCATTAACAATAGTTGAGAAGTTATCATCCGCCAGAATCATAGCTGAGGCTTCGCGACTGACTTCAGTTCCTGTAATACCCATGGCTACACCAATATCAGACGCTTTTAAAGCCGGGGCATCATTAACCCCGTCACCGGTCATAGCTACCACATGACCGTGTTTTTTAAGCACTTTAACTATGCGATTTTTATGCTGCGGAGATACCCGGGCAAAAACCCTGTTCTTAACTGCTCCCTGATAAAGTTGTTCATCCTGCATTTTATCTATCTGAGGACCGGTAATTACTCCGCCTTTATCAGCTATACCAATTTCGGCAGCAATGGCCCGGGCGGTAATGGGATGGTCACCGGTAATCATCAGGGGTATTATCCCGGCTCTGATACATTCATTAACCGAATCCTTTACTCCTGCCCGGGGAGGATCGATCATACCGCATATTCCTGCGAAAGTAAGATTTGTTTCCATTTCGCGGTTGTCAATATGATGGCAATCGTGAGGATTTAGTTTTTTATAAGCAAAACCAAGTACCCGCAAGGCCTGGGCAGCCCATTCCTCCTGTATATCATTAAGATAATTGTGGTGTCGGGGCTGTAGTACTGAAATACGCCCGTTTTCCATTACCTGTGAGCAAAGAGAAGTTATTATTTCCAGGGCTCCTTTTACCAGCAGGATATGTTCACCGTTTTTTTCAATTACTACACTCATCAGTTTACGTTCGGAATCAAAGGGAATCTCCTTCAGACGATTATAAGAGGGTCTTATACCTGCTTTAGCGGCCAGTACCAGCAGGGCACCTTCGGTGGGGTCACCGGTTATTTCATAGTCACCCCTGATTTTTTCCAGGGTGGAGTTGTTGCAGTTGGCGGCAATATCAAGTAACATTCTGCAGGCAATATCGTCCCCTGGTTTTATAGTTTTTCCACCCACTGTAAATCTGCCTTTAGGATTATAACCCTCACCTTCCACAAATATTTTTTTATCCAGGGTTGCCATTCTTCTTACCGTCATTTTATTCTGGGTCAGAGTTCCGGTTTTATCAGAGCATATTACGGTAGTACAGCCCAGGGTTTCTACTGCGGGTAAACGCCTGATTATGGCATTCCTTTTGGCCATTCTCTGAACCCCCAGAGCCAGTACAATAGTTACAATAGCAGGTAAACCTTCAGGAATTGCTGCTACCGCCAGGCTAATACCGGCAAGGAACATAGTCACCATATCTTCACCCCGGTAAATACCCATCAAGGTAACCAGGCCACAAACTAGCAGACATATTACAATCAGGTATTTACCCAGTTGATCCAGTTTAATCTGCAGGGGAGTCATGTCTTGTTTTTCATTTTTCATCATGCGGGCAATCTGCCCCATTACAGTATCCATTCCCGTTGCTATTACTACCGCCTTACCCCTTCCGCGGGTTACCCCGGTTCCCATAAATGCCATGTTATTGACATCAGCTAGAGGTATTTCCTGGTCAAACTGAGCGAAGGGGTCTTTTGCTATTGGTACAGACTCACCAGTAAGGGAGGCTTCATCAATTTCCAGGCTGCTGCTTTCCAAAAGTCTGAGATCAGCCGGAATGCGGTCACCTGCTTCAATATAAACGATATCTCCGGCCAAAAGTTCTTGAGCCGGAATGTTAATCTTCTTCCCATCTCGTAATACCCGGGCATAGGGTGCTGCCAGATTTTTAATCTCTTCCAGGGAACGTTCGGCGCGGTACTCCTGAATAAATCCCAGTATCGCATTTAATATTACAATTGCCATTATAGTTATGGCATCAGCCATAGCACCTATAATCCCGGAAATTACGGTTGCACAAAGAAGAACAATAACCATAGTATCAGTGAACTGTTTAAAAAAGATAGAGAGAGGACTAATCTTTTGTCCTTCTTCCAAAACATTGGCATGCTCAGCAGCTCTTTTTTCAACTTCCTTGCTATTCAGGCCTCCGTCGCTGTTGGTCTTAAGCAATTCCAGTATATTTTCTATACTTTCTTGATACCAGAGGGAGTTTATCATGTTGCCGCCTCCACTTGCCCTTTTTGACCATTTTTATTCAATTGTGGGCATTAAAAGAACAGGGGACGAGCCATAGCCCCTCCCCTGTTTAGCTGTTAACTTATTCCTTTTTGTTTTAAGATCTCTCCCCCAGCCACGAGCTGATGATGGGAAATACTTTATTTTTGGCTATACCCCCGAAAACTAATCCTCCATGTCCTATCGGGAATTCATAATAACTCTTATCTGAGGAATTCATATAATCCATAGCTACTCTGGCCTGGTGGGGTAAAACAATATGGTCTTTTTCCCCTGCCAGTACCAGCAAGGCAGCGTCAATATTTTTAAGATTTACCTGCTGGCCACGAAGATAAAATCCCCCTTTAATCAACAGATTTTCCTGGTACATATCGCGAATCCATTGCCTGTAGGCACCACCGGGAAAATTAGTATTGTCGTTTACCCACTTGTTCAGAACTTTCCATGATTTAACAGACATACCCTCATCTATTACCTTCCACAAACGGGTATAAGTACCCCAGAAATTATTAACCGGATTCAACATTTTAACCCCATAATCAACAAAGCTACTGGGTACCAATTCAAAAGTATCGGCAATTTTGTCAGCATCAAAAGCTCCGGAATTAATCCATTTGGACGATATTCCGGCGTCCTCGAAATCAAAGGGAGCAGCAAGAAATACCATATTCCTGACCCGGGGTAGTTCAAAGATTGAGGCATACATGGCCGCCATGGTTCCGCCCATACAATATCCGATTATATTTAGCTCATCGCAACGAGAAAACTGGCAGACTTTGTGAACTGCATGGGCTATATAATCAAATACCAGGTCAGCAAAGGTTAGGTGGCGATCCTCCCATTCAAAATCTCCCCACTCCAGCATATATACATCAAAACCCTCATCCACCAGATGTTCAACCAGACTCATCCCGGGAGTAAGATCAAGGACATAGGCTTTATTAATCAAGGCATAAAGTATTAGTACCGGAGTTCGGTGCTTAATACCATTGCCACAGTAGCGGTATAGTTTGGACTTATTTTTGCGCCAAACAACATCTTTGGGGGTCATACCAGTTTGCGGATCCGGGTCAAAACTAATTATTTCTGCCCATTTACGAGTACTATCCAAAATACGGTCATAGCTTTCCTGTAATTTTTCTCCTACTTCGTCAGCACTACCACTTAACAAATATGATTTCTTCCCCATTTTATAATCCCTCACTGATTTGTTTTAATGTCCGTTCAATAATATGTTTACGCGGTGGTATAACTATGGCTACGCCGTCCAGAATTACTTCATCATTCTGGTTAAAACAACAGGTTCGTAATTTTACTCTTCCCCGGGGTAGTTTTTCTACCACTTCGGTTTGAGCGCGTACAGTATCATTAATATAGCAAGGTGCTAAAAAATCAATATTTTGCGTTTCGTAAATGGTTCCGGCACCAGGCATACGGTTACCTACTACATTTGAGATAAGACCAATAAGCAGCATACCATGAACTACACGGGTTTTAAAATGACCCCTGCGGGCTCTGACCTCGTTGACATGAAGCCAGCTAAAGTCTCCGGTTATGCCTGCATAAAGATAAACATCAGTTTCCGTAATGGTTTTTTCTATATACGCTTTATCCCCCACTTTTAATTCACTATATATATGTTCTATCATTAAACCACATCCCCCATAAAATTAACTCTCGCTATCTTTTTTCTTACTCTTTCCGGATTTGGTTACGGGCCTGGCGGCTTCACTTTTAACTTCCTGAGAACGGGTTTTCGCATTTAACTTTTTATTAATAGTATCCAGTTTCTTGTTAATACTGGCAGTTTGCTCTTTTAATTCTGCTATTTCCTGTTTCATAACCTCCTGATAATCTACCAGTCTTATTATGCTGTTGGTAATTTTGGTGATATTATCGTAGAAATGCAGGTCAAAATCATCCACTTTATCTTCAAGCCCTATTATGAGTTCAGCGATCCTGGCTACATCCTTTTTAGATGGAAGCGGATTTACTTCCAGGTACTGGTCCATATTTTGTTGCGAAACTTTATGGAAAGATAAGTACTGGTCTCTGATCTGATCTAAAACTTTGATAAAGCTTTTGCTGGCTATGAGTTCCCTGGTAGCAACAGACCAGGATTCTTCGGCGTTAAAATATAATTCCTTCCATAGCTCTACGATATCAGGCATGCTGACATTATTTCCTGTTTCTGCCTGCTTCTGCTTAGCCTTTTCTTCTGGCATAACCTATTTGCCCTCCTATCGTAATAAAAAAATACAACGCGGTTATGACCGGTGAAGGCCATAACCGCTAAACTGTAGTTCCCGAAAATACTACAGGTTATCTACCTTTTTAGAGAGATCATCTACTTTTTTAGATAACTCGTCAATATAATTAAAAGTAGGAATTTCTAAATTATCAAATGCGTTTATAACTGCTTCCTGGATCATTTTTTGCATTTGCTGCTGATTCTTCTTAGCCTGATTAGTAAGTTCATCAATAACCTTATTAGCCTCTTCCCGGGCTACTTTACGCTGTTCCAGATATTTACGCCCCATGTTCTCAATTTGTTCCTGAGACCAGGACATACTGCCAAATGTTACTAACCACATATCCCATAGTTTCTCACTTGAATTTTCTAACATAGCAAATGTTTTGGTAATATTCTCATTGCTCATAAAATCACTCCTTCCCCAAATAAAAGAATTCTGTCCCGGGTTTTAAGTTGCATCCCCCCTTTCCCCTTGTATTGTTATCCGAAAACAGAATCAATAGTTTATATTTTCTTAAGGAGAAAATAATTAACTTTCCAACCGATAATAGTTTATGATACTTTCCTGGTATTGTAAACTATGAAATACAGTTGTTAGAGGGATTAATTGAACAAGAAATGCTGTTAAATTACCATAATTAATAAATTAACGATTTAGATAAGTATTATCCTTACAAAATATTAAGTAGTTGACGGCAGTTATCTGGCTGGAATTCATTTTCATCGACCGCGGTAATAAAAGTCATGTGTTCATATTCATAGCGCTGGTTGGTAGCAAGGTTGCTATAGATCCCGTAGGATTTTAGAACAAATTCAGTTACTCTTTCTCCAAACAACAATAAATAGGTAGGGTGTAGAATTTCTATTTCCTCTAGTAGAAAAGACAGGCAGGAAATGATTTCACTGTTACCTGGTTTGACCGGTATACCGTCACAAGTCTTATTACTGAGCAAACAAGTATAATCTTTATCAATCCATTTTCCCTCGCCATAACAGGTAACACTTTGTCTGGTAGCACAAGCTTTCGGTTGGCATCTGACCATAAATGTGTGGTAGATTTTATCCAGTTTAAGTTCTTGTTTAATAATGTTTCGCAATCTAATAATATTATTAATATCCCTGGTATAACTATTTTCATATTCAAAGATTAACAAAGCTTCCGGATCTAATTCGCCTTTACCCATAGATGGCTTTCTCAGGCATTTAACCAGTGATGGGCAACGTTGACATTGGCATATCCTGTCTTCCATCTCAATAATGCGGCGGATGTTTTGTTCTCTATTGCCTACCACTATTTTGCCCCCCTAAACTCCTTACTCCTCCTAAATTATTTATATTACATTGATTAAACCATATACTTTAATACATTCTACAGATTATTCAACACATATATTAATTATTCCTTCTCAGGGAAATATTTTTTAAAATGTATTTTTAAGTCATTACTTAATCTTATATAAATATTCCCTGGTAGAGGAACCAATTCCCCAGGTAGCGTCACCAAGTTTGGTGCATACATAACTGCGAAGATTTTCATCTAGTTCAGGATCACCTATATCAAAGACAATATAGAATGCTCTTAATACATCCATCATATTGGTCATCAGCCGTTCTGGCGGAGCCTTTTTTAACAGTGCATCCTTCTTACCATAAAAATATATCAAACGCTTTAAGACCCACAGAATTTCAACATTTGACCATGTTTTTTGTTTAGTAATTTCATCTAGTAATTGCTCCGGACCAATTTCATATTCTCTTTTTTCAATATCATTCCATTCCTTGCTACCGAAAACTGTAGCAGGGATTCCAAAAATATTGTCTTCCACCTTTATACCTCCGATGTAAAGTTAGATATAGTAATACCTGTGCCTGTAAATATATGTACCCAAATAATTGTTTTTCGTCAAGGATATGCCCCGATGCTTAATGAAATAATAGGAATAAATTACCCGTTTCTAAAGTAAATAGCAATATGATTGCTGCAGGAAGAATTACCAGTAAGTTAATACCAGGTCTTTGAAGAAATTGATTTAAGGTTTGTTTCTACAAGAATCAAGATAAATCCTGCTTTATTTTAAATTATATTACTGAACTTAGAATTAACATAAATAGATAAAGAAAAAAGCTATACATAAAATTATGGACCAAATTTCACGTTAGTTTATTCTTTATGATTAAGGTAGGCATACATTTGATTCACTAAATCTTTAGAGACACCGGCAGAACCCATATTGGTCCGGCTTTCCGAACTTGCCGGACCATGATAATCCGAGCCTCCGGTAATTAACAAGCGGTGATGCCGGGCTAACTCCATGAGTTCATCGATTTGTTCCGGACTATGTTCAGGATAGAAAACCTCTAAACCCTCTATGCCTGAATTGATAATCTCTGTTACTTTATCTTTATGTTGGATTAAGCCAGGATGAGCTAACACCGCAATACCACCAGCATTTTTTATCAGTTCAATAGCCTCCTGCGGTAAAAATTTATAGCGGGGAACATAGCCTGGCGATCCCCGTCCTATATACTTAGCGAAAGCTTCCGGGATACTAGTACAATATTGATTATTCATCAGAGCCCTGGCAATATGGGGCCGGGCTATTAATTCTCCCTGGGCCAATGCTTGTACGTGTTCAAAAGTAATTTTTAGCCCTAATTCCTGTAAACGGCCTACCATTTGCTCAGCTCTATGGTAGCGGGAATTGCGAATTTCCAGTAAACGCTGGTTTAAAGCAACATTTTCAGGGTCAATAAAATATCCCAGAATATGCACTTCATCTTCTCCGGCATCTGTGTTGAGTTCTATGGCCGGAATAAAGTCCAGGGAGTAAGAGGTAGTATCCAGGTATTGTCGGGCCTGTCCCAATCCTGCCACTGTATCATGGTCACTTATAGCAATTCCTTTTAAACCAATTTTAACCGCCATATCGATTATTTCTTGCGGAGTCCGGACTCCATCCGAGGCGGTAGTGTGTATATGCAAATCATAATCAGGTTTCATTATTTTGTCCTCCAAAACTTATGTTTCTGTTTATAGGTGTATAATTACAAACTGGGCCAATAATCTGTAGGGGCGAACCCGTGTGTTCGCCCAGGGTTGGCAATTATGTTACTCAAGAAGCCGGTACCCGGTTTCGTGCTCGGCCGGGCAGACACATGGGTCTGCCCTACATATCTGATGTCGGAGGTCTGGCACCTCTACCTTCTGACTTCCGTTTATAGCACCGCTTTAATCACTCGCAGGGCGTTTTCGGTAAGAATCATATTAGTTTCCGCATGGGTGAAGCCTCTGTCAGCCAGCAGCTGTGGCCATCTTATATATTCCTCTACTCCCGCCATGAGTAAAACATCGTCCCCGTCAAAATCTGACCCCAGCGCTACATGTTCTATTCCTATCAAGTCTGAAATATAGACTATATGGTCGAGCAAATCATTTAATTGCGGTTTACCCTCTTCTTTAATAAATTCGGGAATCTGATTAATTCCAATCACCCCGCCATTTTCAGCCAAAGCTTTTAATTGACTGTCATCCAGGTTGCGTCGATGATTACATAAAGCCCGGGCATTGGCATGGGTAACAAGCGCCGGCTTATTGTAAATATTCAAGGCATCATAATAGCTTTTAACTGATATGTGGGAGAGATCTAGTAATATACCCATTTTCTCCATCAGGTATATTATTTCCTTTCCTTTGCTGCTAATTCCACCTGCGTTTGGTTCCTCTCCTACTCCGTCTGCCAGCAGGTTACGGTTATTCCAGGTAAGTCCAAGACTTCGTAAACCCATTCGATATAGTAAACTTAAAATCTCGCTGTCGCTTCCCAAGGCCTCGGCCCCCTCCAGGTGCAATATGCCAGCCACTTTCCCTATACTATCAGCAGTGATAATATCCTCGTAAGTATAAACCGGATGCAGATATTTCTGGCATTGGTCCAGCTCAGTATGATATTTTTCTACCTGTTTTAATATTTGGCGCAGTTCATTCATTCCCTGAGGCATGGTAAACATTGCAAAAAACTGCAGACCGATACCGGCTTTTTGTGCCCTTTTAATGTCGAAGTGGCAATCGTTATCGTATAATGACTGACCGTTTTTTTGAATAGAGGAAATGGTATCACAGTGAAGATCTACTATTTTCAATATCAACCCTCCATGTTTTTCTGACGCAGATTCACGCAGATTATTATGATTTACACAGATTACTTTTCCTTAATTATTATCAGTGTTAATCTGTGCCCGAAGGGTCAGCGTCCTTCTGCGTCAAAAAAAACCTATTTTCTTAATAACCAGCCATGAGTGCGGGACACGCAACCATTCATGAAAATGTTGGGTTCGGTGCAATAAAGAGAAATGCGTTAGCATTTCAACAGTAATTCAAAATTAAAAATTCATAATTAACCCCGTATTTCTGGTTACCCCTGAACTTCGCCATACCTATACAGTCCGCTACCAGCACCCTATTTTCTCATTATATCTCCATAAAAAGAACCTGCCTTTGCTAAAGCAGGTTCTTTATATTTAATCATTAAAAAATTCCCGTAACCCGTCTTTAACGGGGCTCAATAATCAATTTAATTGCTGTTCTCTCTTCACCGTCTATTATTATATCGGTAAAAGCAGGAATACATATTAAGTCCATCCCGCTGGGAGCAACAAATCCACGGGCAATAGCAATCGCCTTAATGGCCTGGTTAATAGCACCTGCTCCTATAGCCTGTATTTCTGCAGCTCCTTTTTCTCTTAGAACACCTGCGAGTGCTCCTGCAACCGAATTTGGACTGGACTTAGCTGAAACCTTTAATACCTCCATGAAATAACCTCCCTCAAGAATTAGTATATTAGAAAGATTAGTTGCTCTCCCTAATGTATATTCTAAGTTGATATGGTAATTCCTTCTTTTTGGTAAAAACTTTTGGATAATTTTTCTTTTTACAGAAAAAATTACGCAAGGTTATACATGAAGATATTTAATTTTTAAAGATCAAGGAAGGGTTAAGCTAATACGGTCGATTTTTTGAACCTGGTTATTATTGTCATCGATACTTAGTATTACTCCTTGCAGTATGGCAGTACCACCAGCAACTTCCAGGCGAACGGGCCTCTGATAAATTATTTTATTAATAACCATATCTTTATCCATACCCAGAATAGATTCTTGGGGACCAGTCATTCCCAGGTCGGTAATATAGGCAGTGCCTCCGGGTAATATCCTCTCATCAGCTGTCTGAATATGAGTGTGAGTACCCAATACTGCAGTCACTTTACCATCAAAATAGTATCCTAAGGCAAGCTTTTCCGAAGTTGCTTCCGCGTGAAAATCAATAATGATAATATCACTATGTTTTTGTATTTCTTGTAGTGCCTGTTCTATGCCTCGAAAGGGACAATCTAAGGGAGATAAAAAAACCCTTCCCATAGCATTTATTACTGCAATTTTTTTATTTATGCCGCCGGTATAAATATGATAACCCTGCCCCGGACAATAGGGAGGGAAATTTATCGGCCGTACCAATCTAAATTCATCATCAACAAAGCTATATATTTCCTTGTTATCCCATACGTGGTTACCCATAGTTAAAACGTCAATACCACTGTTTAAAAGCTCATTCAATACCTGGCGGGTCAATCCCCTGCCACCGGCAGCATTTTCAGCATTGGCAATAACAAAGTCGATGTTATGCTCTTTTTGTATGCCCGGCAATAATCCCTTAATAGCTCTTCGGCCAGGTCTACCAACGATATCGGCGATTACCAGTATATTCAATCTTTATAATCCTCCAGTATTCCTGTTAAACATGCACAACCTGCCATGGTCGCGATAAGCAAAAAGATCGCCAACATTATTATTTAGCTGTAACAGCAGATCACGTTTAACCTTTTTCTTAAATGAGTCATGGTTTAATATACTTTTACCATTGTCCAGCAGACAATCGTAAAATTCTTCTCGTAATAATAATATTAATAAATTAATTTCTTTTTCATCAAGGCTTTTAATATCCCGATAATAACGAAGAAAAGTTAAACCGGACAGTCTTTTAAACCTAATACTGAATATTTCCGGCTTGTTTTCCTCCAACTTATGTAATAATTGTATACATTCTCGGCCTCTGGTAATGAACTTCTGTTCCTCCTCCGGTTCTATCTCCCTGCCTAATGCTACTTCGATTATCAGTAAATCACTATTATAATCATATTTGACTATATTAATCTCGGGAAAGTTTACTGATACGTTCAAAAATATTTCCACACCCGTTTCACTCATTCTGCATCTTCCCCTTAATAACTCAGTAGTAAACATTTCTTTAAGCCAAATCCAAATTCCTTCCGGATAATATATGCAAAAATTGACACTCCTCATAATAAAAGCAGGGCAATTTGCCCTGCCTTATTGTCTTTTAGCTTATTTTGCATATTCTACCGAGCGGGTTTCACGTATAACCACCACTTTTATTTGTCCGGGGTAATCCAAATCATTTTCTACCCTATTAGCAATATCGCGGGCCAGATTTATAGCCTTTAAATCGTCTATTTCTTCAGGTTTAACGATGATTCTTATTTCCCTACCGGCCTGAATAGCAAAGGTTTTTTCAACTCCATCAAAAGATTCAGCGATGCCCTCCAGTTTCTCCAATCGCTTGATATAAGCTTCCAGAGTTTCCCTGCGAGCACCAGGGCGTGATGCCGAAATGGCATCTGCAGCCTGAACCAGAACTGATTCAATATGCTCCGGTTCTATATCACCATGGTGAGCAGCAATAGCATTAATTATTTCCTTACTCTCGCGATATTTTTTAGCCAGGTCAACCCCAATTTCAATATGCGGTCCTGAAACCTCGTGATCCACTGCTTTTCCTATATCATGCAGCAGACCTCCCCTCTTTGCTAGCGCTATGTCAACATCTAATTCAGCTGCCATAACACCTGCCAAATGAGCTACTTCAATTGAATGCCGTAATACATTTTGTCCATAACTGGTACGATATTTTAACCTGCCTAGTAGTTTTATCAATTCTGGATGCAATCCGTGTACTCCCACCTCAAAGGCAGCCTGCTCACCTACATCCCTGATTTCCTGATCAATTTCCTTTTGAGCCTTTTCCACCATTTCCTCTATACGAGCAGGATGGATACGCCCATCAGATACCAGGTTTTCCAGGGCTACCCTGGCAATCTCTCTGCGTATAGGGTCAAATGATGAAAGGATTACTGCTTCCGGAGTATCATCAATGATTAAATCTACACCGGACAGGGTTTCAAAAGTGCGAATATTACGACCTTCTCTACCAATAATTCTACCTTTCATTTCGTCATTAGGCAGTGCCACCACAGAAACGGTAGTTTCCGATACAACATCTGCAGCACACTTTTGAATAGCTATAGATACTATATTCTTGGCTCTCTTATTGGCTTCTTCTTTTGCTTCAGTTTCGATATTTTTAATCATTACCGCAGTTTCATTACGGATTTGTTGCTCAACATTATATAACAACAATTCTTTGGCTTCTTCAGAGGTTAAGCCGGATAGCCGCTCTAATTCCTTGAGTTGCTGGGTTAGAATAAGCTGTAAATCTTGATTAGTTTTTTCCAGCTCCTTCTCCCGATCATAAAGAGTCTGTTCCTTTTTCTCCATATTCTCGGACTTTTTATCCAGCATCTCTTCTTTTTGAATTATCCGTCTTTCCAAGCGATCCAGTTCGCGACGACGGTCACGGATATCCTTTTCTGCGTCCTGCCGATTACGGTGTATTTCTTCCTTGCCTTCCAGTAGAATTTCCTTTTTACGAGCTTCTGCCTCTTTTGCACACTCCTCAAGAATGCGTGAAGCCTCTTCCTCAGCAGCACCTATTCTACTTTCGGCAATAAGTCTTCTGCCATAATATCCAGCAGCCAGCCCTACAGCCAATGAAAGCGTTATTATTATAAAGCTTGTCAGATTAATGTTTTCACCCCCTTTTTTGTTAATTCATTTTTATTAGCGATTAAAGTCTTTAAACAAAAAAACCGAGTACAAACCCGGTTTTTTTAAGAAGGTCCTGTAATTTTTAAATGCCGCTATTTTACACAATAAAATTATTGATACATATTTAAAGGTATAAAATTGCTCGCAGCATTCTATAACAGGTGAGATTTCTTAAAACTCACCTACCCAACAGACAACTAACGTATATCTCCAAATGAAAGAGTATATGTTTTACATATATCTCCACTAATTCATTATCCATTCACCGGAAAAACACTAACAGTGTCTATATGGTAAAATCACAAGGATTACTTCTTTACCAAGTCTTATATCAATTTTAGTTACTTTCCCCAATAGTGTCAAGATTCGTCCAAATTGTTGGTAGCCTGTAATCTGGCTTTTTCCATTTCTTTAACTTTATTATTTAACATTTGCATGAACTCGGGATTATTTTTTATATATTCCTTGGCGTTTTCCCGGCCCTGTCCCAACCTTTCACCTTCATAGGAATACCAGGAACCGCTTTTCTGGATGATATCCTTTTCCGCGGCAATGTCCAGAAGATCTCCTTCTCGAGAAATACCAGTTCCATACATAATATCAAATTCCGCATTTTTAAACGGTGGGGCTACCTTGTTTTTTACGACTTTAGCCCGGGTACGGTTGCCAATTATGTCTGTGCCCTGTTTGATAGTATCTCCTTTTCTAACTTCGATTCTAACGGAAGAATAAAATTTCAAAGCCCGACCGCCGGTAGTAGTTTCCGGATTGCCATATATAACGCCCACTTTCTCCCGGATTTGATTTATAAAGACGGTACAGGCCTGGGATTTCCCAATATGGGCCGTTAATTTACGCAGAGCCTGAGACATTAAACGTGCCTGCAGTCCCACATGGACATCACCCATTTCCCCGTCCAATTCTGCACGGGGAACCAGAGCTGCTACCGAGTCGACTACAATAACATCAATGGCACCGCTTCTAACCAGGGCTTCGGCAATCTCCAAAGCCTGTTCTCCTGAATCCGGTTGGGCTACCAGCAAGTTATTTATATCTACCCCCAGCCTTTTCGCATATTGTGGATCTAAAGCATGTTCGGCATCAATAAATGCTGCCATACCACCTTCACTCTGTGCCTGGGCTATGGCGTGTAAAGCTACGGTAGTTTTTCCAGAAGACTCGGGGCCAAAGATTTCTATCACCCTACCCCGGGGTAAGCCTCCTACCCCCAGAGCCAAATCCAGGGAAAGACAGCCGGTAGATATAACCTCGACGTTCATGGCTGCAGCTTCACCCAGTTTCATTATCGACCCTTTGCCAAACTGTTTTTCTATTCCTTTAATCGCATTATTAAGGGCATCTATCTTGCCCTGATTGACTTGACTGGTATCCATTTACAAAACCCTCCTCAAACATATGTTCGCCTCTTTTGTCTAATCATAATCCAAGCCTTTTACAAATGTCAATGATTTTTAACCAAATTTTGCATTTTTTTATTTAGGCGCAGAAACCGCGGAAGATCTATGGGAATTACGCGGCTAATAAGAAGTTTAATTAGAAAATAGAATATTTAGACGCAGAGGGACGCAGATATTTATGTTTAACGCTGATGAGGAAAATGCTCTGCGTTAATCAGCGTAAATCTGCGTCAAAAATCTCCTAATCCCTTAAGCCCAGAACCTTACCTTCATAAAATCTATTAACAAATACAAATCCGGGTATTCCTTTAAGAAACCGCGTCCTCCGCGTCTAAATACTCCTACGCCTCACCCCTCACCCTTCTAACTGATACTTCTCCAACACTAAATACTGGGGACCGCTGGAGGAGAGGCGGCTTTCCATCAGGAAAAACTGCTCAACCGGTAAGTCATAGCTCTTTAATCCATTACTTAAACGGCTGGTAGTTAATACTGTTTCATCCAGGTTGCGCTCGGAACGTATCCGGCCCAGAGTCAGATGAAAACTACGCTTATTCTCTGCTTCGAATCCCAATTCGCTCAAATATGTATCAATTCTTTCGCCCAGGAACTTTGCTTTGTTCATTTCTCCTTTAACCCCTAACCACATTACCCGGGGCCGGTTTTTATTGGGAAAGAAACCTATTCCCGCAGTTGTAAAATTAAATACCGGACAGGCCTGAGCTGTCATTGACAGCCTGGTTTTAATTTCATTAAGTTGACCTTCCTTAACTTCACCCAAAAACTTAAGGGTAATATGATAATTCTCGTACTCTACCCATTTAATATCAGGCTTTAGCCGGCTCAATTCTGTTTTTATCTGTAAAGCCTGCTCTTTAATTGCTTCGGGTACCGGTATGGCTATAAAAATTCTCACTATTAAATGCCTCCATATTGCAGCTGTCGTCTTAACATATCCAATGCCGTTTTAGCTGATAACATTCGTACTGCTTCCCGGCCTCCGGCAAAATGCATTTCCTTAACAGTACAAAAATCTTTGGCCGCCAGGGCAATATAAACAAGTCCCACCGGTTTCTCCACGGTTCCCCCATCGGGTCCAGCAATTCCGGTAATTGCCAGACTAAAATCGCACCCTGATTTGCTTAGTATACCTCGGGCCATTTCTTCTGCCGTCTCCCGGCTAACTGCACCGTAGCTTTCCAATGTTTCTTCCTTTACTCCTAAGAACCTGACCTTGGCTTCATTGCTATAGGAAGTAACTGAACCCCAAAAGTACCGGGAACTACCGGGTAAATCGGTAATCATTTGCGCCAGTAAGCCACCACTACAAGATTCGACAACCGCCAGTCTTTTTCCTTTAGTCAATAGTAATTGTGCTACCACCCCGGCCAGAGTTTCATCATCATACCCAAACACATACCTGTCCATAGTGCTTTCAATCCGCCCTGAGATTTCCCTCAATACCTGTTTACTATGTGAAGAATTTTCACCCTCGGCAGTAACTTTAATATGGACTTCTCCCTCATGAGCCAGTAAAACTATACTGCAGCCACGGGGTTCATTTATAATATCCATTAACATTTCATCGACCTGGGATTCACCTGGCCCCATAACCTTAATAGTACAATTGGCCGATTGTTTTTCGTCCAGGTTAAAATCTCTTTTAAGCAGGGATTCCACTTCCTGCATGTACATAGCCTGCATCTCCCGCGGTGGTCCGGGAAGTAAGACCAGCACTTTATCATCTTTTTTAAGATACATTCCGGGTGCGGTCCCTTTTGCGTTTTTAAGGATTATAGCTTCCCGGGGAAATAAGGCCTGTTTTAAATTAGCCTCCGGCATCTTGCGCTTACGGCGGGCAAAATATTCTTGCAGGTGCTTAACTTCTTCCTCTACCAGTTCCATCTGGCAACCGGCTACTTCACAGGCTATTTCCTTGGTCAAATCGTCAAATGTAGGACCTAATCCCCCGCTGCATATAACCAGGTCGGCCAGTTTGAAACCGTTTATAAATGCGTTTTTGATTTGCTCACGGTTATCACCTACGGTAAATCTGGCAATAACTCTTACCCCCAGATGATTTAGCTCTTGGGAGAGAAACATGCAGTTGCTGTCCACGGTTGATCCCAATAAAAGCTCAGTACCGGTAGAAACGATACAGGCATGTAACATTGCTTTCACGCTCCCTTACCTATTTAGTATAAGCAATTCCCTCCTCTATTTATCGAAAATTGAAAATAAAAAAAACCGGGTACCATAATACCCGGCTTATAAGAGCTTGGCCGGGCAGACACATGGGTCTGCCCCTACATTTGCCTTACTCTAAACAACTTCTCAAGTTACAATTCGCCGTTAGTCGCGAGAAAACGTTATTGATATTGCGATCTGATATTATATGAACTGCAAAAAGTGTTCGCGGTCGATGCTTTCTTCATCGACCAGGTATTTAGCCAGAGAATGGAGGCTATGTTCCATTTTCCTTAACATATCCAGGGTAATCTTTTCCAAGTCACCGATAATCTTATGACATTCGCGGTACAACATTTCTCCGGGTATGTCATCGCCGCTGATAATACCCAGTGAAGATAAACCGGCTTCAACTATCTCCCGGGATAATTTCCAGGCTTGACTGAAATCATTCCTTGCCCCGGTACTGCGGTTACCAAACTTGATTTCTTCAGCCAGGGCTCCGGCCAGCATAACCATAATCTGTCTGTCCAATTCATCCCTGGTATAGAGGTACTGGTCATCCTGAGGGGCTTTACGCATGAACCCCAAAGCCTTTCCCCGCGGTATAATGGTTAAGGAAGAAACCGTTCCCGGTTCCAGCATCTCACTCACCAGAGCATGACCACTTTCATGAATACTAATTCGCTCCATTTCAACCGGTGTAGGCCGGCGATCCAGTTTCTCACCCATAATTACTTTATCAATAGCTTCTCTGAAATGCTGGTTTGCAATTTCACTGGAGCCTTCCCGTAATGCCAGTATGGCTGCCTCATTGGCTAAACTCTCCAGGTGAGCACCGGAAAAGCCAAAAGTGGCCCGGGCTATCTCATCCAAAACCTCTATATTACTAACCGGTTTATTACGGGTATGAATATCCAGAATAGTTTTACGTCCGCCCTTATCTGGCAAACCCACCTGTACCTGGCGGTCAAAACGACCGGGCCGAAGTAATGCCGGGTCCAGCATGTCAGCGCGATTGGTTGCACCTATAATAAGGACATAAGGCTCTTGATTACTGCTGATACCATCCATTTCTACCAGTAGTTGATTTAATGTCTGGTCATATTCCAGGTGACTAGTGTGGGAACCCCTTTTGCCGCCAAGAATATCCATTTCATCTATAAAAATAATAGCGCTGCGTTTCTTTTCCTTATGTGCCTTTTTTCTAGCGTCATTGAACAGTTTTCTTATCCGTTTGGCACCTACTCCGGCATAAACCTCAATAAATTCACTGCCGGATGCGGCAATAAAAGCAGAACCAGTATAACTGGCAGCAGCCTTGGCCATTAGGGTTTTACCGGTGCCGGGTGGACCGACTAAAAGTACCCCTCTTAGGGGACGAATACCCATATGGTAAATAGCCTCGGGTTTAACTACAAACTCCAGTGCTTCCTTCAGTTCGTTTACTGCGCTATCCTGACCTCCAATATCTGTAAAATCTATCTTCGGTCCCCTTCTGCTACCTGATCCCGGTTCTTCGAATTTTATAGAACCCTGGTTGAGCATAAACAGATAAAAGAAGGCTGCCAGCACAACAATTAATATCACCGGTATTACATTAATGCCGATAACAGCCAGAAATATTACAATGGCTAAGCCAATCCCTAGCAAAATCTCTTTCAACTGTCCCCACCCCCGTTGGTCTGTGTTTGTGCTATATCAAAGGTTTTGTACAGGTAAGAGTCCGCATCTTCCAGTTGTAGATAAACCCGCTTGTCATCTACATAAAGTCGGGATTCTATACCCTTATCACCGCTGCGCTCCTTAATCTGCTCATCCAACCATAAATATTGCTGCTCGGATAAGCCCTGATAGAGCACAGGTTGTAATTCATTATAAAAATGACTCAACTCTTTGCTTCCTGCATCCTGAATTTCTATTTTACATTTAACATTTTTAATTTTTCCGTTAATTGTTGATTCAATTTGGTTATAGCTATCCTGGATGTTATCTACCTGCTCAAGTTCCACTTGAATTAAATATTCTTTATCAACTTTTGTTATCTTTGCGCTTTTTACGGCAGGCAGCGTAGCCAGCTGTGTAGTTAATGGTTTTTCTACCATATATTTGTTATACAGATTGTAGCCGCCCAGCAATATCGCCAAAGTTACAAAAAGTGATATTACAGCAGTAATTATTTTAAATTCACTGTTTTTCATCATATTTCTACAATCCCCCTGCGGTCATTATAGCATAGGAGTTTAATGCAGATTGAGACAAAATTATGGTAATTTAAGAACAATTAATGACTTTTGTCGATATAGGGCTTTATTTGTAAATCAAGCGTGCTATAATATAGCTAAAGGATAGTGAATGTAGTAACAATCACAAGTAGGAAAAGAGGTGAACATAAATGACTAGTCGCAGCAAAATTTATTCTGATTGGCACCAACGTTATATGGAGCAAATGGGTCTAGATTTTAGTGTACAACCTCTGAATATGGAAGAAACAAACGAGGAGTGGCGGAAGGCTTTTGCTCAGGAAGCAGCTCCGGAAGAATACAACTGGACCGGAGTATACCTGGAGTCCCTCGACGACATCTATGGTACTGGTGACATTGATTACCGTTACACTGTAGAAGAGTTTAATGAGGAATTGAGAAAGACCATGTATAATGTTGTAAACCTGGACAAATCTTATAAGCGTAGCTGTCCCAAGACAGCCTAACATAACATGGAGGGGCTTTTGAGCCCCTCCCCCTCCCTTTAATTTACCCCAACTCTTTGCGGAAGCGATAAAAGTACTCCACACCTGATATTATGGTTATAACTACGGCAATATACATAGCCCACTGCCCTATCGGTAAAGTGGTAATACTGCGGTAGGTGTTTTCTAAAATTACCAGCAGCACGGCAATAACCTGGGTTGCGGTCTTTAGTTTACCGAAAATACTAGCCGGAATAACTACCCCATCCCCTGCTTTTATAGCCCGTAAACCTGAAACCGCAAATTCCCGGCCTACTATTACTATAGCTATCCATCCTGAAATTCTACCCAATTCAACCAGACTGATCAAAGCTGCCGTAATTAATAATTTATCAGCCAGAGGGTCAAGTAATATTCCCAATCTGGTTACCTGTTTCCAGCGCCGGGCCAGGTAACCATCTAAACTATCGGTAAGGGCAGCTAATATAAATATAGCGGCGGCAAAATAATCACCATAAGGTATGCTAATTAACAGAAATACGACGAAAACGGGAATGAGTATTATTCTTAAAATAGTTAGTTTATTGGGCAGGTTCATCGACAAGTTCTCCAATCATATCGTAATTTCTAACCCCGGCCAGGCGAACCCGAGTAAACTCACCCCGCGGTAGTTTACAGCTGCTTTTTATTAGAGTAAGGCCATCTACTTCAGGCGCTTGAAAATAAGCCCTTCCAATATAGAGATTGGAGGATAGCTGTCCCGAAACCAGGATTTTCTCAGTCTTATCGATACGGGCTATATTTTTCTTACGAGTAATCTTTTGCTGTAATTCCATGATAATATCCAAACGTTTTTTCTTTATCGTTTCTTCGATGTGATTGGGAAGATTAACAGCTGCGGTCCCTTCTTCACTATTAAAGGCAAAAGCGCCCAGCCAGTCAAACTCTACTTTTTCTATAAAGTTATACAACTCTTCAAAATCGTCTTCCTCTTCTCCAGGGAAACCCAACATTACCGTAGTTCGTAAAACCAGACCGTCTATTTCATTTTTAAGTTTGTGAATTAACTTCTCCAGATGCTGGCGATCATGTTTGCGGTTCATCATTTTTAATATTTTACTGGAAACATGCTGTATAGGAATATCCAGATAAGGGATGACCTTATCTAACGAAACTATACTATTAATAATATCATTATTTATATGAGCCGGGTGCAGATAAAGTAGCCTTATCCAGTCTATCTCTACTTTATCTTGCAGCTCTTTTAGTAACTGTGGTAATAAATATTTCCCTCCTAAATCATAGCCATAGTTAGCTGTATCCTGGGCGATTAAAACTAATTCCTTAATCCCCTGCTCGGCCAGGATATGGGCTTCTTCTACCAGTTCAGTCAGCGGGCGTGAGCGCAGGTTACCCCTTATAGATGGTATAGCACAATAGCTGCAACGGTTATTACATCCTTCAACAATTTTTAGATAGGCAGAACCGGGTGGGGTGGACAGAATTCTAGGCCCCTTTTCTACGAAGGTCTCAGGTATCGGCCCTACTTTAAGGATTCGCTCGCCATTTTCCAGCTGATTTATAATATCATTTATGGCAGCAAAAGAGGAGATGCCTACAACCGCATCTAGTTCAGGCATCTCATCAAATAATTCATTTCCATATCTTTGGGATAAACATCCGGTAGCTATCAAATACTTTAAAATTCCCCCAGATTTTAGTTCCGCAGTTTCCAGTATGGTGTTTATACTTTCTTCCCGAGCTTCTCCAATAAAGCCACAGGTATTAATTATTACCACATCAGCCCGTTCTATGGAATTTACTATCTTATGCCCGGCGCTGCTTAAAAGCGCCATCATTATCTCTGTATCAACCCGATTTTTGGAACATCCCAGACTAATAAAACCTATATTCACGTAAGTTACTCCTGTTCCAGCTAGGACTTTGCTTTAAACTCTGCTTCTTTTACTTCCCCATATTTTCCGATAGGTTCAACCTTTTCACCATTAAAGGTAATATCAATTCCTCCAGCGTTCCCGGCTTTGATATAAACCGATTCTTTCCCTTTGAACTCTTGTTTATCCCCTGCCTTTATGATTTTAGTAAATACCGTTTCGCCATCAACCACTACATTAAGCCAGCAATCCTGACGAGCCTCTATCAATACCAGCGCCCTTTTCACTTCTGGTACAGGCGGGGAAGGTTGCTTTACCGGTTCCTCAACTTTTGGAGGTACTGTGGCTTGTTGATCTGGAATATCCATCCGTCCAGTAATATAGCCTAAAACCAGTTTACCTGCCCATAAAGCAATGATAAAAAAAACAATGCCGGCCAGTATATTACGATATAGTACAGGAAAGCCAACATCGACTTCTTTTTGACTAATTTGTGTTACTTCTTCGTGAATCGATTCATTATAATAAGCCCGGCTTTGAAATTCCACTACCATTTCATCCGCATTAAGTCCTAAAAACTTGGAATACCTGCGAACAAAACCGGTAGCATATACCCTGGGAGGAAGAACCTCAAATGTTTCTTGCTCCAGAGCATTAATATAGAGCTTCCTGATTTTCGTTTCTTCTTCTATATAATCCAGGGAATAACCTTTAGCTTCCCGAACTTCTTTTAACTTTTCTCCAAAACTCATTTTATTCACACCCTTAAAGGCATATTAAGGCTTTATTCGCCGGCAGCTGCTCCTATGCTAATCCTAATAGCCTGTCGGAGCGGATAACCGCTGGATAACCCATAAATTAAGCCTGCTAACAAGAATGGAAGACGGTTTTCAATGGCGAACATCTGACTGGGTAATAAAAGTACATCTATTGCTTTTTTATTTTGAAAATAAATAACCCGGCTGCTGCCATCGGTTAAAATCCAATTCTGATGCTCTAATATTGTTCTCACCTTTTGGGCACATAGGTCAAGGCTATCACTCTTAACCCCGAGAACCACAGTAGAATAACTCCATAAATATTCAGGAATATCTTCAGGGGATTCTATATTCATATATGTACACAAATACGGAAGTTTTTCATCTTCCTTACCATATAGCTTTTTAATTATATTTTCCTGAAACTGAGGGTCAATACATAACCATTCACAATTAAATACTACCCATTCTTTTAAACTAATAGCCTTTTGATAATCTTTCCAACTATAGCATTCTTCATAGCTGCTAATACTGTTTACAAAAATTCTTCGGCAGCTTCTTTTTTGGGTATGACGGTAAATATTACTGGTATCAATTTCTCTTTCCCTGAGTTTGCTTATTATGTCGTCACTAACATTATCATTACCAGTAACTGTTATTACTTTAACATTTACCCCAAAATTAGACAAGACACTACTAAACTCAACTGCAAATCCACCATAATCAACATTAATAGTTGTATTCCCATTCTCCGTCTGGACATCAATATTAATACAACTTTCTCCTATAACCACAGCAGATCCTGCTTCGTTAATAACATACCCCTTGCCCAGAACAACACCCTTTTTCATCAAATTAGATATATGTACAGCTACAGATGAACGGGTAATGCCAAAACGACGAGATAATTCATCTTGCGAAATTAGAGGCTCTTTTTTTATGGCTTCAAATATTTCCCTCTCCCGTAAGGTAAGTCTCATTTATATCTCCCTTATATGCATTTGCCCTGGTGTAATATCATATAAATCTGGTGTGCAATTAAAAACATCCTTGTTAAATGTATTGTTTTATATACAAACCATACTAACATAGTTTATTTTTAGCGTATAGTTTTTCAAGTTGCTCACTATTGATAAGAACTTCCCTCTTTTTATTATTATCCATCTCTGAAACAATTCCCCGATCCTCCATCAAATCAACCAGTCGTGCCGCCCGGGCATAGCCTATACGCAGTCTGCGCTGCAACAATGATACCGATGCCTTTTTACTATCTACGAAAACATTTACCGCATCCCAAAAGAGGTCATCCCCCCAGTCATTCTCTGCTTCCTGCAGAGATAATTCCAACTCCCGGGGTGGTTCAGGCTCTTCCTGACCGACAAATTGCTCTTTAATAAAATTAACCGTTGCTTCAATGTCACTATCAGAAACAAAAGCTCCTTGAATACGGTAAGGCTTGATTGCACCTACCGGGAAGAATAACATATCCCCTTTTCCCAGTAATTTCTCGGCTCCAGCTGAATCTAATATAGTCCTGGAATCAGCCTGAGAAGAAACTGCAAAAGCAATGCGGGAAGGTATGTTGGCTTTAATGACACCAGTAACTACATCTACTGAAGGACGCTGAGTAGCTACTATCAGGTGCATTCCTGCGGCTCGGGCCATCTGTGCCAGGCGGCATATCGAGTCCTCCACTTCCACCGGAGAAACCATCATCAAATCAGCCAGTTCATCTATAATAATAACTATGTAAGGCAATTCATCCTGAGCTACTAAATTATAACGCTGAATATCTCGAACTCCCTTTTCCGCAAACAGCTTGTAGCGTTTTTCCATCTCACTAACCATCCACCGCAACACTACCGAAGCTTTGCGTGGGTCGGTAACTACCGGAGTAAGCAGGTGAGGTATACCATTATATACAGTTAACTCCACCATTTTCGGGTCTATAAAGACCATCTTCATTTCGCTGGGAGTTGTATTATATAGAAAACTCATAATGATACTATTTAAACAAACGCTTTTTCCTGAACCGGTAGAGCCCGCAATTAATAAATGCGGCATATCATTTAGCCGGGCAACTACCACATTACCGGAGATATCCTCTCCCAGAGCAAAAGCCAGGGGGGTGCTCAGTTTGCTAAAAGCGGGGGAGCTTATCAGATTACGCAGTCCCACACTTAGTATTTTATTATTAGGCACTTCTATTCCTATGGCTGATTTGCCCGGTATGGGTGCTTCTATTCTAATGCCCGGTGCTGCCAGATTAAGCTGCAAATCATCAGCTAAACTAATTATGCGGCTGATTTTAATCCCAGGTGCTGGGGACAACTCGTATCTGGTCACCGATGGTCCACAACTAACCTGATTAACCTTTACCCCAATACCGAAATTAGAAAAAGTCTCCTCCATTACCGATATACTTTCCTTGATATTTTTCTTATCAATCTTACGTTCACTGCTGATGTTACTTAACAGCTCCAGGGGGGGCTTCTGGTATTCGCTTTCGTTTGCTTCCGGTTTGGCAGATAAAACCAACCTTAAATTACTCTTCCTGGGTTGGCTTGGACTCGTTTCTTCTTTAAACTCCTCTTTCCCTGCGGCAGCTTCTGGAGGGATATCAGGTTCCAAATGTAAATCTTCAAAAGGCAGGAGCCGCGGTTGTTCATGACTATCTATTATTACCGGTTCCTTTTTAGGTGTAGTGGGTGGTGATGGTTCTTCTTCCTCTTCAAATAATAAAGGATAAACCCTGGTCCAGGTTTTTCGCGCGATTACCCTGCTGGTATTAATTATTTGCCCCAGGGGTCTATCAATAATCTGTACCAGGGCCACCAGCACTCCCAAAAGTAAAATGATGATGGTACCAATATTACCCAGCAGTCTTACCAGAGCGTAAGCCAGACTGCCTCCTATGTATCCTCCGCCCAAACCTCTGGCGCCGGCTTCTAAAGCATTAAGACCAACCGGTATGCGATAAATACTTATTCCCATAAGAAAAACCAGGGCCAGTATGGTTATTCCCCACATCCGGCTCGACCAGTATTTCTTTAAGACCCCAATATGTATAGACCATAGTAATAGGTAGAATGAAGCAATAAATGCTCCGTCTCCCAATAACAATTCCAGGCCTTTAGCAATGCCGGTACCTACCAGGCCGATGAACTGTTCGTTCCCGGTTAATCCCTGAAAGCGACTAACGCAGATATAAATAAATACGGATAGCATAAAAAGAACAATTGAAACAATCTCCGCCCTCAGACCATCTAACTTTTCCTCTTGCTCCCGGGAGCGGGTCTCTTTTTTCTCGGTTATGTTGAAAGTGCGTACGGACTTGTCCGTTTTCTTTTTTGAGCCAGTTTGTTTACCGGTAGTCTTTTTAGTAGCCATCTACCTAACCTTTCATTTGCTATAATTTGGTAACCAATTACATTTTATGATAAACTACTTCGTTCATCAATTGTAAAATCCTGCTCTTACCATTATACAATTGCAGACTCGGGTTTACGGGAGGAGATAATCTTACCCTATCTATTTTCATACCCTATTATAATGATGTGTCTGGAAAACGAAATCGGGTGAGAGATTGTAGGGGTTGGCACTCAGCGGCTATAAATAAGTAATACTTACAAAACAAGATTGGGCTGATGCCCAGTTGGCCACCAAACGTTTTTGAATCATGGCTAAGTGCTTAAATCTACCCGGCATGACCTTAAACCGTAAAGTAAAATACCAGGGTTACCAGTGCCACCGCCCAACAATAATAGGAAAATACCGATAACCTGCCATGCCGTACCAGCCGCATCACAATTTTAATGGCCAGGTAACCAAACAAAGCAGCTACCAGAGTACCTACTGTATAAGGTATAAAATTCTGAGCCCAGGCACTACTACTGACATCACTTAATTCAAAAATCCCCGCCCCCAGTATTACCGGTATGGACAGCAAAAACGAAAACCGAGCGGCCAGTTCCCTTTCCATTCCAGCAAAGAGACCTGCCGCTATAGTGGAACCAGACCTTGATATTCCCGGAACAATAGCCAGTGCCTGCAACAAACCTATAAAAAGAGCATCCTTGTAACTGGTATTCGGTATATCCTTTAACCCTATCATTTCCCGCGACCATTTCTCCGAAAACCGCAGGGCAAACCCGGTAAATATTAGCCCTAACCCTACTACCAGCAGTGACTCAAAGGCTTTTTCAATTACCGGAGCCACCAGATACCCGGCTATGGCTGCAGGAATACAGCCAACTACGATTAAATAAGTCAGGCGGGTAAAAGGCTTTTTCAAAATGTCTATAATATCATCCCAAAAGGCTACAAAAACCGCCAGGAGGGTACCCATATGTAGCATTATATCAAAAGTTAAGGGGGATTCCTGTACACCCAGGATGTGCTGGAAAATAACTAAATGGCCGGAACTACTAACCGGCAGAAACTCGGTCAAACCTTGGACCACACCCAACAATATGGCATGTAAATATGTCAAACTCTCATCTCCCCAAAAGTACTTTATAAATTATAGCACAGTGCTGCTAAAACATACCTCCTAATATGTTCGGGAACATATTCCCCGAAGCGAAGCTGAAGTGGACAAATAAGTCCGGTAAGTCCGGTGCCTGTCCCCGAACTTACCGGACATATTGGCCCACTATACACCTGGTTTCAGCTGTATTATACTCCCCGGTTGATACTGCTGATTTATATAATCCATAGGATCGGTGCTATCCAGGCTTAATACTCTGACCTGGTCAACCTCCAGGCATTCACCATTTAAATGTCCGCCCGAGGGCAGCTTTATCCTTATCCGAGGTAGGGGTTCAGTTTGGCTAAATGCCTCCCAGGGGTCGGGAATGTAGATTATCACTGAACCAGACCTCCTTTACTATCCTTCAACTCGTGAATTTTTTGTACGGCATCCTTAAGGCCACCCACAGCATCCATCAAGCCACAATCAACCGCATCTTTGCCTACCAGAACAGTGCCGATATCCCGGGCCAAATCTCCGGTCCTAAACATCAAATCCCTGAACTTCTCTTCCGTCACCCGGGAATGCTCGACCACGAATTTCACTACCCTATCTTGCATCTTGTCGAGGTATTCATACGTCTGGGGAACTCCGATTACTAGCCCAGTTAAGCGTATTGGGTGAATCGTCATGGTTGCTGAAGGGGCAATAAATGAATAATCGCTGCTAACGGCTATACTGGAGCCTATAGAATGTCCCCCGCCCAGCACTATCGAAACGGTAGGCTTGGATAAGCTGGCAATCATTTCGGCCAATGCCAGACCTGCCTCTACATCGCCTCCCACAGTATTTAGTACAACCAGCAATCCTTTTATCTGCGGGTTTTCTTCCACTGCCAGCAGTTGAGGAATAATGTGTTCATACTTGGTGGTTTTGTTTTGCGGCGGTAGAACCATGTGACCTTCAACCTGTCCGGCTATAGTAAGGCAGTGGATGTCGCTTTTAAATGAAGGTATATCAATTTGTCCCATTTCCTTTATGTTATCTAGCTTCTGCTCCTGGGTTGTTTCCTCATTAGCTTTTTCTCCATTATCATCAGGCGTTATGTCGGTCATTAATTATGCTTCTCCCTTCCTAAACCTATTTATCATTAGAATTACCCAAAACGGGAGCAAATACGCAAACATAAAAAAACTACCCGACAATAAACCGGGTAGCGTAAAGTTCCAGAGATACAGAATAAACAATTGCTTAACAACTAAAGTGCTTGGCACCGTATTTAGAATTCTCCTAATCGGGATTCCAAATATGGTATTATGTTCATATATTTGGTGTGGGGGTGGGTAATATGAGTCGCTCAGTGCTAGCTGGTGCGATATTAGTTTTGATGGTTTGTTTAACCCTGGTCGGTTGTGGGGAATCTCAGACTTCCGTTAATAGTAAAGCTGAAAAAACGCAAGAACGGTTGATTGAATCAATTGTTAATAGCTGGAGCATGTCCGAGGCCCATTCGCTGTTGCCAAAGGAAGAAACAAAATTTGAGGTGATCTGGGCGGAAATGCCATATGTTGAATCTGTATATGATAAGGGTAACCTGCGGCTATATCTTTCGCCTGCAAATATAAACCAGGATACTATCTTTGCCTGTATGCTCAATTCTTCAAATCCGGCTTATAAAAACATTAAGTCCTGGGAATCGACAGATAATTATGACATAATGCATTCGGGCAATTTTACTGTTATCTGTAATAAAAAACTAATCAGCGAAACAACTTTTAATGAAATAAAAAACGGGCTTTTTACTTATGATTCACTGGTAAAGTTAATAGGTACAGCCAGTTTTCAGGACCATTTGCACGGGTTAGGTCCATTTACATATGAATATTTTCCCCAGGGGCTTTCATTTATCGAATGTGATCTAGATGAATATCGACTTTTACCGGACCAATTACCAGATAATATCTCGGTTACAGAACCTGCCGAGCTAGCAGCTTTCAACCGCAATTTAACCTATAACGATTATCTAACAATGCAATCTGAGATGCGAAAACGGTTTGCATTAGAATGTATTGAGCAACAAAAAAAGCGCCAGGAGGCGCTGGCCAAGGGCGAGAAGTCGCCTGATGATAAATATACTGCCGGAAGCTACTGTGAAGATGTTTATTGGAAAAATTATATTGTAGTCGCATCACCAGACCGTTCTGAATACCTTATAAATGTAGGTGATTGGCTGTATGATTACCAATGGTTTGATAATGAGAATCTGGTGTATGTGAATTCATTTTCCACCCTGTATATTTTGAATATGAAGTCGCTTAAAACAAGTACTATTGCGGAGTTTCATCTTAATCCACCGGAACCTGATGCTTTAAGAGTATACCCCGGAGAAAAAATATGTTTTAAATCGGACGGAACTGATTACGAGATTACCCTAACCTTTAATCAGGATGCTTCTTCATTTGAAACTAATATAAAAGCAATCAAGTAAATAAACTATAAAATTTTATGTTCGTATAAAAAACTACCCGGCTATTAAAACCGGGTAGTTAGTACATTTCTGACGATTGACGACATTTATTACACTTCCATAATAATCGGTAATATCATAGGGCGGCGGCCGGTTTTTTCGTATAGATGCTTGCCTAACCGCTCACGTATCTGGGCTTTCATGACTGCCCATTCGGTGATATTCCTTTTAGCGCATATATCCAGGGCTTCTCTTACCCTTTCCCGGGCATCCTCTATCAATTCTTCAGATTCCCGGACATAGACAAATCCGCGGGTAACTATATCAGGCCCGGCGACCACGTCACCGCCATCTTTATTAATAGTCACTACCACTATCATAATACCATCCTGGGATAGCTGTTTACGGTCACGTAAAACAATATTACCGACATCCCCTACTCCGAAGCCATCAACCAGAATCTTACCTGCAGTTACTTTACCAGAAATACTAGCCTTTTTCTTGCCTACTTCAATGATCTGGCCGTTTTCGGCTACAAATATGCGGGAACGGGGTATACCGAGGCTCTCCGCCAATTTGGCGTGTTTCATGAGATGACGGTATTCCCCGTGTACCGGTATGAAATACCTGGGTCTAATCAGATTCAGCAAAATCTTAAGCTCTTCCTGGGAAGCATGTCCGGAAACATGTACCCCCATAGTTTTTTCGTAAATTACCTCGGCACCTTGACGGAATAATAGATCGACCGTTTTAGCCACCAGTTTTTCATTACCAGGTATAGGAGTAGCTGAAATAATTACTGTATCCCCTGCCTCAATACTCACCCAGCGATGGTCAGCGGTAGCCATACGAGTTAATGCGGACATAGGCTCACCCTGGGAACCGGTAGTAACTATTACTACCTCATTAGGCGGATAATTATTTATTTCCTCCATCTCGATTAATATGCCTTCAGGCACATCCATATAACCTAGTTCATGTGATATCTTTACGTTATTGACCATACTGCGGCCAACGATAGATACTTTCCTGCCGTACCTTTGGGCCGTACATAACACCTGTTGAATCCGATGTACATTAGAGGCAAAGGTAGTAACAATTATTCTGCCTTCGCATTTACCGAACAGGTCATCAAAGGTATTGCCAACCACCTTTTCCGACATAGTAAAGCCGGGTTTATCAGCATTAGTGCTGTCTCCCAGCATAACCAGTACACCTTTTTCCCCTAGTTCCGCCAGTTTGCGAAAATCCACCACCTGACCATCAACCGGGGTCTGATCCAGCTTAATATCGCCCGTGTGCAATATTATACCCATAGGAGTGTGAATAGCTATACCCATAGCGTCGGGTATACTATGACTAACTCTTAAAAACTCTATTTCAAAAGGCCCGATCTTCAAAACATCTCTCGGTTTAACGACATGAAAGTTTTCATTGTTCAGGTCATGTTCTTTTAGTTTTCCTTCCACTATGCCCAGAGTAAGTCTGCTTCCATACACTGGTATATCCATCTCTTTTAAAAGATAAGGAAGGGCGCCGACATGATCTTCATGCCCGTGGGTCAATAAAACTGCCTTAACTTTTTCTTTGTTTTCTAATAAATAAGTAATATCAGGAATTACGACGTCAATTCCGAGCAGTTCCTCTTCAGGAAACATCAGACCAGCGTCGATTACAACAATGGTATCCTGATATCGGATGACCGTCATATTCTTGCCTATTTCCCCCAAACCGCCCAGGGAAATAATTTGTATACGGGAATCAGCATCCGACACCCTAACACCTCCTTTATTCAGTTTTAAGTTTTCCGAACATAACCACCTTGCTTATTATAGCCCATCAGTAAGTTATATACAACTTCATATAATACCATATTATGTTATGTTCCCTATGTAAAAAATTTAAGGATAGACTTTTCATCTATCCTTATAAAAACTTGCTACGCTTACGGTAGTAATTTTGCATTAATTAATAATTCCTGTATAAATGTTTTTTCCGTTGGACTAGCCTCTGCCAGGGGGAGGCGTAAACCGCCTACATTTTTTCCCAACTGGTTTAATGCCTCTTTCAGCGGTACCGGGTTAGTTGTAATAAACAGCCCCTTAAATATGGGGAAAAGCTGTTTATGCAAGTCAGCGGCTGACTTAACCTCTCCCTGGTTAAAGGCTTCGATCATGGCCAGTATTTGGTTACCCACCAGATGAGAAGCAATGCTTACTACGCCTCGTGCACCCAGGGCCATCATAGGCAAGGTCAGAGAATCATCACCGGAATAAACGGTCATATCCTCGGGCAGCAGGGTCATCAAGGTGGATACCTGGTCCATACTGCCACTGGCCTCTTTGATGGCAACTATGTTTTCAATTTCTGCTAACCGGGCTACTGTTTCCGGCAGCAGGTTAATACTGGTGCGTCCGGGAACATTGTATAGCATTACCGGCAGGGATACAGTCCCGGCAATTGCTTTAAAATGCTGGTATAATCCCTCCTGGCTGGGTTTATTATAATAGGGGCAAACCAGCATAACCCCGTCTACCCCTAGTTTTTCCGCCTCTTTACTTAGTTCCAAGGAATGTTTAGTGTCGTTGGAACCGGTTCCGGCCCACACCGGAATACGTTTACCCAGTTTACCTTTCACGGCTGCAAATAGTTTTAGTTTCTCTTCATCAGATAAAACCGGGGATTCACCGGTAGTTCCACTAACTACAATACCTTCAGTACCATTATTAGCCAGGTATTCGGCCAGTTTTGCCGCTTTGGCATAATCGACCTGTAATTGGTCATCATATGGTGTTACCATTGCCGTCAACAGCCGGGGAACTGTCATTTTATCACCGCCACTTCTATGTTATTAAAATAATAATATCAATACTCGAACCGGGCAGACACATACGAATTAAAATCTATTTTCTAATTAACCCCGTATTTTGTTTCTAACCCATGGCGGAACGGCACAGGGGCCGTTCCCTACATATGATTATTCTGCGATTCGCCTTATGGGTAATATTCATTAAAAAATCCGCGTAAATCCTAATATAATCGGCGCGATTAGCGTGAATTAAAATCTATTTTCTAATTAATTACCCAATTCAAATTTGTCATGTAAAGCATTTACTGCTTTTTCTAAATCATTTTCCTTAACCAGACACCATATGTTGGTGTATGAATCACCGGATTGTAAAATGTTTATCTCTTGATTATTCAGCGCTGCCACTACGTTAGCCATTACACCGGGAATTCCGGTCATAGCTGCTCCCACTACCGCTACCTTGGCACAATTCATTTCCATTTGAGGCTCAATATTTAACCCTTTAAGAACCTGCCGGGCTGACTCTGCCTGTTCACCCTGTATAGTAAAAACAATTCGATCTAGCTGTACATTTATAAAATCTACACTTATACCAGCATCAGCCAGGCTCTGAAAAACATTCAGTTCCAACTGAGCTCCATTATTATTACTATTCTCTATTTTAATCTGAGTAAGATTGGATGTATAGGTTATTCCTGTTATTAATTGGTCTTTAATCAAGCGCGGGGTATGGCTATCGTAGAGCTGGTTACTTATTAATGTTCCCTGATTATCAAGGCTGGTAGACCTTACCCTAAGAGGCACATTTCCCTGCATGGCAATTTCTATAGCCCGAGGATTAACTACTCTGGCACCTTCTCGCGCTAATTGACAGATTTCATTATAGCTTATGGCCTCAAGTAACCGTGCATTACTTACTATACGCGGATCTGCGGTCATAATGCCTTCCACATCGGTAAAAATATCAATTATTTCAGCATTTAAGGCTACACCCAGGGCACTGGCGGTGGTATCACTGCCACCCCGTCCCAGGGTAGTAAGTTCTTCATTCTCACTTATACCTTGAAATCCCGCCACCACCGGAGTAACGCCCTTTTCCAAACAGTCTAATATATTTCTGGGATTAACATATAAAACATGGGCATTACCAAAATTACCGTCAGTAACTATACCTGCCTGTTCACCTGTAAAAAATCTGGCTTTTATACCAATACTGGAGAGGTAATTGGTTAATAATACTCCAGATATTATCTCCCCACAAGACATTAACAGGTCCATTTCTCGGCTCAGGGGTTCCTGGTTAATTTCCTTTACCAACTTAATTAAGGTATCAGTAGCATACGGATCGTTGTCTCTTCCTATAGCTGATACTACAACTACCACTTTCTTGCCTGAACTGATGGTTGAGCTCACAATATTCCCGACCTGGGAGCGAAGTTCAGTGGTGGTAAGGGAAGTTCCTCCGAACTTCTGTACAGCTATTTTCAAATATTTTCACCTTCTTAATAAAGGTTTTTCTCAACGATTAACTCGGCTATCTGAATAGCATTAGTAGCCGCGCCCTTTCTAATCTGGTCGGCGGCTATCCAGATAGCCAGACCATTATCGGTTGATATGTCGCGCCGTATCCTACCCACAAATACTTCATCCGAGTTAGAAGTAAAAAGCGGCATAGGATAATGGTTATTCTGAGGATCATCCTGTACTATTATCCCTGGAGCCTGAGATAAAATCTCCCGGGCCTGGGTAACTGACAGGGGTTTCTCGGTTTCCAGGTTAATCGATTCGGAATGGCTCCGGTATACCGGTACTCGTACTGCGGTAGCAGCAATTTTTAGGTCCGGAGCATGCATAATTTTACGGGTTTCCCATACCATCTTCATTTCTTCCCGGGTATAGTCTTCTTCAACAAATACATCAATATGGGGAATTAGATTAAAGGCTATAGGATGCTGAAATACCTCTAATACCGGCTGGATACCGTCAATATGGGCCTTAACGTGCTGATCCAGTTCATCTAACCCCGCTTTACCGGCACCAGACACCGCCTGGTAGGTGGATACTATCACTCTTTTTAGACCTGCCGCCTGGTGAATGGGATTAATGGCCACCACCATAATAATGGTAGAGCAATTGGGATTGGCAATTATCCCTTTATGCCAGTCCACGTCTTCAGGGTTAACCTCCGGTACTACCAGGGGAACATTATCGTCCAACCGAAAAGCGTAACTATTGTCAATGGCAACACAATCATTAGCTACGGCCTCTGGTATCAATTGCTTGCTTATATCGGTACCTACGGCAAACATGGCTACATCAGCCCATTTAAAAGCATCATTACTGGCAGCCCGGACTGTCAGATCTTCACCAGCAAATTTAACTTTGCTCCCTGCCTCGCGGGGATCAGCCAGGCAGACTAATTCGTTTATTTTAAGCTTTCTCTCCTCCATAATTTTCAGCATTTCCTGACCAACTGCACCTGTTGCACCAACCAGTGCTAACTTTATTCCCTCAGCCACAACCAGACCTCCTGTCAAAAAACTCTGGTCTCTATTTTAGCACTGCCCTTTTTAATTCTCAAGAAACTGCACCGGACCAAGTAAAACTGGCTGCAGTTGCTTGCCTTGAAGTGCACATACTACTGTATCTAAAAGTTTATCCATACAGGCAACTAGAGAATTGGCTTTGTTAAAGGGGTCATCCTGGTGAAAGGGAACAAAATATATATTTTTCATATTAATTAAAAGGCCAATATTGCGGGCATTAATACCCAGGGCATCATTGGTGGAAATTGCTATAACTACAGGTCTTTGATTACGTAAATGAGCTTTAATGGCCATTAAGGCCGGCGTATCTATTATCCCATTGGCCAGTTTGGCTATGGTATTTCCGGTTGCCGGTGCCACTACCACCACATCCAACAGTTTCTGTGGACCAATTGGTTCAGCACCGACTATAGTGTTAATTACGGGCTTATTACATATCTCGTTAATTTGCGTTTTCAGGTCATGAACCTGATAAAAGCGGTTATCAGTTTCATCAACCGTATATGAAAATATTGGTAAAATATCAGCACCTTCACCTTTAAGCTCTCTTATCTGGGGGATAACTTCCCCAATGGTGCAATGAGAACCGGTGACTACCACCCCCACCCGGACACCCCGTAACCGGCTATGAGTTTCCAGCAATCTCTACACCCCCCTTCAGGCAAATAGTAAACCGGCATCTAATTTTGTCAGTTCACTTATGATTAATTTAGGAACAACATCTGCCAGAATTTTGCCTGCATATACCGGGGCAACCTTGCCGGGCAGACCGGGGGCAAGAATAGCCTTGAGTCCATAGGTGTTGGCTGCTTCGAAATCAGTTCCTCCTGGCTGCGTGGCCAGATCAATTATGAGCACATTGGAATTGGTATATTTAAGAATATCCCTGGTAATAATCAGTGCCGGGACCGTATTAAATACTATGTCTGCACTATTCATAATTTCCCGTAATTCAGGGAAGGTAGCCTGTTTACAGCCCATTTCATAAGCTCGGGCCAATTGCCCTGGATTACGGGCAACCACGGTAATATCAGAACCCAATGCTTTTAAGGTCCGCGCCAATGTTATTGCTGTCCTGCCAAAACCAATAACACAGGTTTTACTGCCATGGATAGTTATTGAGGTCTCTTCCATGGCTATCTGGATAGCACCTTCGGCTGTAGGTATGGAATTAAGTATGGCTATTTCATCCATTTCAATTATTTCAATCAGGTTAAAACCATAGACCTGGGCCCATTCCTTAAGAAATGGCCGGGCTGAGCCTATAATAACCAGGGCATTAGGGGCTATAGTCTGTATAGCCTTTTCAGTTAGTATTAGGCTGTTTTCAGAATATACTGCTCTAATTAAACCATCAGGACTAGTACCAGGAATAGGTAATATTACTACCTCGGCGTCTTTACAAGCTTCTTCTACGGTATGAACCATAAAGGCCCCAGGGCCTATTTTATCCTGGGGATAACCAGCAACAGCTACTGTAGCCCCCATTTTTACTAGTTCGTTTACCAGGATAAGCTCCCGCTCATCACCGCCTAATACAGCAATTTTGACTCCAGAAAGCACCGAACTCACCATCACTCCCCCTTGAGCTTAAACTATGGCCACAATTAATAGCATTATATGTATACCGTGCAAATGTGGTGCTTGTCTGGAATATAAGAAAAGGAGGGTTCTTCACCTACGCTTAAACGTAAGTGAGGAACCCTCCCACTAATTAAAAGCCTGTCTTTACAATAAGTTTTCCATGCCGTAAACCAGCCCCTGGTGATCAATCATCTTTTTGACCACCATTATTACTCCCGGCATAAATCCGGCCCGGTCTATGGAATCATGGCGAATCTTTAGGGTCTGCCCAGAGCCACCAAAAATAACCTCCTGATGGGCAACTAGCCCCGGCAGGCGAACGCTATGTATTCTTACCTGCTCTATATTACCACCACGACAGCCGGCAATTTTTTCAAACTCCCGGATATTTCTAGGAACCCGGCTAGTGCGGCTTTCATTTATTAGTTCCGCGGTTTTAATGGCGGTCCCGGAGGGAGCGTCCATTTTTTGATCATGGTGGAGCTCAATAATCTCAACGTCGGGAAAATAACGGGCTGCTTCGCGGGCGAATTTCATCATCAGCACTGCTCCAATAGCAAAGTTAGGTATTATGGCCAGGCCCACCTTATTATCCACCGCCAGTTTTTCCAACTGCCGCAGTTCTACTTCATTCAGACCAGTAGTGCCTACTACGCAGGTAATTTTATTTTTCAAAGCGGTGCGGGTATTGTTAAATACCGCCTGGGGATTGGTAAAGTCAATCATTACCCGGGGTTTAGTTTTTTCAATTACGCGATCCAGGTCGTTTTCCACCTTCAAATCTATCTCTTTCAGCTGGCTTAGCTGAGAAAGCTTTTCTCCCTTACCCCTAATATCAACCAGTCCTACCAGTTGCAAATCCTCATCCGGGTAAACTGCTTTTACCGTCTCCAATCCCATTTTACCGAGTACTCCGGTTACGATTACTTTAATTTTATCTGCCATAAATCTACCTCCAGTAATAATTATGAATGTTGAATTTTTAATTTTTAATTAATGTCGAAATGCTTACACATTTCTTTTATTCCACAAAGAATTAAAATATCCGAAATAAAGAGAAATACGAAGTATTTCCACCATAATTCAAAATTCAAAATTAAGAATTCAAAATTAACTATAACTTATTGTACTCCCGTGCTTGTTCTAATACAAACTTGCTGATTTCCTGCATAGCCCGTCGCTCAGTAAAGCTTAACCAGTCTTTATGTTTTCTTCCCTTTTTAATAAGCTTAATGAATTTTTCCACCTGGGAGTATTCGGTTCTTATTTTGGTTATCAGGTCCGGTCCTTTGGTATGCTGATAAAGGTTCTCCAGATCCTTTATTATTTCATCAGCACCATTATTAATAGCTACTACCGCCGCCTGATCTAAAAGCATATGTTTTTGCAGATCATGTTCGAGAAACTCCTGAATTAGAGCCCAGCGTTTCTCACCCCGAACCATAAGTATTTGCATAGAAATATCCTTCTTGCAGCTTTCTATAATAAGTACTTGTTCTATAGTGCTTTTATAAATACTATTTACTCTATCCAGATTATCCATTACTAACCTCCCATGCCCCGAGGCAATAAACAACGGGTACATGTAACATATAAAAATGGTTTTTCTCCTACCCTATTATTTTAACTTACTATAAAAATTTTAGGTAAACTGAAAACAGGATTATTTGTAATAGCGCGGCTCTAATGCTATACTTTTGCTGTTACTTAGCCCGTTTAAAGGAGGCCTTGGACCATGCCTTTTGATGGAATGGCTATCAGGGCGGTGTGCCAGGAATTGGACCGTGACCTGAACAATGCCCGCATAGATAAAATACACCAGCCGGAAAAGGACGAAATAGTTTTCCTGATACGAGCCCCGGGAAGTAAACCCCGGCGATTACTCATATCTGCTAACCCCCGTTGGGCCAGGATACATTGCTGTGAGCAAAGAAAGGAAAATCCCAGCAACCCACCGGCATTTTGTATGCTGTTACGTAAATATCTGGAAGGCGGAAAAATTAAAGCCATCAAGCAGGTAGATTTTGAGCGCATAGTACATATATACATTGAAGCCCTGGATGAATTCCGGGAATGGAAGACAAAGCTATTAGTCTGTGAGTTTATGGGTCGTCATTCCAATATTATACTTATAAATCCGGAAACCCAGATTATCTTGGACGCTATCAAAAAATATGGCAGTGACCTTAGTTCCTACCGGGAAGTCTTACCGGGTAAAAACTACATTAGTCCACCTGATCAGGGTAAAATGAATCCCCTTTCCTGTAGTTTTTCCGATTTTGTTCAGCTTATGTGGCAACAGGAGGTTGATTCTACTCTCGCATCGGCGCTATTTAAGGCTTTAAGCGGCATCAGCCCCTTTAGTGCTGGGGAAATATGCCAGGCTGCAGGTATTAACCCCGATGTACCGGTAGAAGAATGCGGAGAATTTGAATTCAGCAGTATTTTTAAGCAGGTGCAAAAAACTATTGCCGCAATAGATTATGGTCAGTTTGAAACGCGGCTGTTGTATAAAAACAACCAGCTCTGGGAGTTTGTCATATCCCCTCCGTCCCCGCCTGCCCTCGGAGGCAAAAGCATAATTTATCCTTCAGCCAATAGTGGAATTGATACCTACTACCAGCAGCGACTGGACAAAATCCGCCTGGATTCCAGTAAAACTAATATTACCCGTACCATAAAATCAGTGCTGGACAAGGCTTATCGCAAGCGGTTTATGCAAGAAGGAGACAAAAGCAAAGCTCTGGAGAATGAAAAGTATAAGACCTGGGGGGAGCTGTTAACCTCCTATGCTCATCAGTTTCAAAAGGGTGACACCGTAGCCCAATTGGAGGATTTTTATAGCGGAGAAACGGTAAATATTAACCTGGACCCCCGTTATACTCCGATTCAGAATGCCCAGAAGTATTTCAAAATTTATAATAAAAGCCGTTCCGCCCTTAAGCATCTGGAGAATTTAATGGCCAGGAACCAGCAGGATATTGATTATCTGGAATCAGTATTGGTAGCCATTAAACAGGCTGAAAGCATGAGTGAACTGGATGAAATCATTGAAGAATTGGAAAAAGAGGATTATTTGAAAGAACACGGCAAACGCAAAAAACAGCAGCAGCGCAGTGAGCCGCGTACCTTTATTTCTTCTGATGGACTGGAGATTATGGTGGGACGAAATAATCGCCAAAATGATGTCCTGACCCTTAAACAGGCCCGGGGGCATGACCTGTGGCTGCATGCCAAAGATATCCCCGGAACCCATGTAATAATTAAACTGCCGCCATCCTTAACTTCTATTAATGATGTTCCGGATAAGAGCCTGGAGGAGGCTGCCAATCTGGCAGCCCATTTCAGTAAAGCCCAGGAATCCAGCAAAGTGCCGGTGGACTATACTTTCCGGGCCAATGTGCGTAAGCCCGGCGGCGCCCGCCCAGGCATGGTGATTTACGATAATTACTGGACCATAATGGCCGATCCTCACGAGGCCAGAATAAGTGAGGAGTAAGGGGTTAGGGGTGAGGGAGAACATGGGGACTGTCCCTGCTGTTTCCGCCTTGGAACCAGAGGAAACAGAGGGACTGTCCCCGTGTTCGACCGGCCAGAGGCACTAACGGAAGTCATATATCAAAAGGACCGTCCCCGTGATATATTCAGGGCAGACAAATGGGTCTGCCCCTATGAATTTAATACCTCTATCGAGCCGTCCGGGTTTTTCTGGACTTTACTGTCTTCTTCCAGTATGTAGATTTTATTATTCACCGTATCTATGGCTACATCCCGGTTAATCAGGGTGTTTACCTCATTCTCGGTTACCAGGGAGCGGATTTGCACCCCGTTATCATAAATTTGTATGGTCAATTCCCCGTGTTCCCGTTTAATTACTTCATGCTGATGACGGGTATAAGGTTTCATAAAAATATACTCATAACCACCCTCGGCAAAAAACATTTCCTGTCCATTAAGAAAAACCCGCACCGTTATTCCCTCCTATTTAGAGCGACTGCCCGGTTTCACCAAAGGTAGTTTGCCCTTAGCGCAGAGTGGGCAATTAGATGACTCCCAGGAACTGATATCCATGCTTAAAACCGCTTCTTGTTTAACCCCAAAATCCACCTGCCCGTTACTTCTATCAACTAATGTGCCAACACCCACTACCTTGGCGCCAAACTTCTCTACCACGTTCATTACTTCCTTTACCGAACCGCCGGTAGTTACCACATCTTCAACCACCAGCGCCCGCTGACCGGCATCCAACAAGAAGCCTCTCCTAAGAACCATTTCCCCATCTAATCTTTCGGTGAATATAGCCGGCACATTAAGCTGCCGGGCTACCTCATAAGCTACTACAATGCCGCCCAGGGCAGGGCCAATGACTACTTCAATATTATCATCCCGAAATTTATCCGCCAGCTGCCGGGCCAGTTTCTCAGTATAATGAGGATACTGTAAAACCCTGGCGCACTGCATATACTGATCGCTATGTCTGCCGGAAGTTAACAGGAAATGCCCTTCCATTAAAGCACCCGAATCCATAAATACTTTTACCACTTCTTCATAGTTTAGCAAGTTACAACTCCTCCATTTCATCAATTATCATCTTAACTGCTTTAATTGGATCAGCAGCTTTTAATATAGGGCGGCCAATAACCATATAATCTGCCCCCATCTTAAGGGCATCGGCAGGAGTAGTTATCCTCACCTGATCATTTTTTTCCGACCAGGCAGGGCGAATTCCAGGTGTTACAATTTTAAAATCGCTACCACAGGCAGAGCGAATAGCAGTTATTTCCCGGGGGGAACAAACTACACCTTGTATTCCGGCATTCTTAGCCATCAAGGCCCATTTAACCACTACTTCTTCTACCTGAAGCCCCGATATTAACATTTCATTTTCCAGCTCTGACTGGCCTATGCTGGTCAGCACGGTAACTGCCAGGATAATAGGAGATGTCTGGCCCAGGCGATTAGCTTCTTCTTTCACACTGCTGGCTACATTCTCCAGCATGACCCGTCCCCCGGCAGCATGGACATTAAACATATGGCAGTTCAACCTGGTCATTACTCGGCCCGCTGCTGCTACCGTATTGGGTATATCGTGAAACTTCAAATCGACAAAGACCCGGCCCCCGAGTTCGTTGATTTTGTTTACTATGGAGGGACCAGTGCTGTTAAAAAGCTGCATTCCTACTTTGAAAGCACCAACAAAAGGTGCCAGTTGGCCTACAAAACCCAGAGCTTCGGCTTCACTATCCACATCCAGGGCTAGAATAATACGATCTTTGGCCTGCAATTCTTTTTCCTCCTCCTGAGTTGTTTTTTCGACCGCATAGAATAATATTAGTCATAAAATTCATTAATGGTCAACGAAAAAATTACCTATATCCTAAAAAAATAATATTTATGAGACACATTTACCCAAATGTTACGCCTTTCTCCGGTTCACAGGCTTCGCACAGGGGGACGGTTAATCTGTGTTTTTGTGTTATATCCCGGGCAAACACGGGGACAGTCCCTCTGCTTCCTTTAGTTCCAGGCGAAACAGCAGGGACAGTCCCCATGTTCGCCAACGCGACCACGGGGACAGTCCCCGTGGTCCCCGGGCTCGGCCGGGCGAACACATGGGTTCGCCCCTACATAATCGGAGGTCCGACCTCCGACTTCCGACATCCGACTTCCGATTTCTGACCTCCGTTCTAATGTGCCGCTCCCCGCAGTTCTTCTAAACTTTTCAGACCATGGGACAGTAAATACTTCTCCATATCCTCCACCAATTCCCGGGCAATGCAGGGATTTACAAAATTCCCAGTGCCTACTGATACAGCGGTTGCTCCTACTAAAATAAATTCCAGGGCATCAGTACAGTTAAGTATGCCCCCGCCTCCCAAAATGGGCAGCTTAACCGCCTGGTAAACCTGGTAAATCATGCGCAGGGCCACCGGCTTAATGGCCGGGCCGGAGAGCCCACCAAAAATATTGCCCAAAACCGGTTTCCTCTTTTCTACATCAACCGCCATTCCCATCAGGGTATTAATCATGGAAAGAGCGTCAGCCCCACCTGCCTCGGCTGCCCTGGCAATGGCAACAATGTCACTAACATTGGGTGAGAGCTTGGGCATAACCGGGATGGAGGTTTCATCTTTAACTGCTTTAACCACCTGGTAAACCATTTCCGGGTCTACCCCAAATTGCAGTCCTCCCTCTTTAACATTGGGGCAGGATATGTTCATTTCGATACCGGCTATACCCTTTTGTCCTTCCAGTATTGAGGCTATACGGGCGTATTCATCTATAGTATTTCCCGCTATGTTGGCAATAACCGTTACACCTTTTTCACACAGATAGGGCAGGTGCTCATTAATGAAAACCTCTACCCCCGGGTTCTCCAAGCCAATAGCATTTAACATGCCCGCCGGTGTCTCAATTATTCTGGGAGCAGAGTTGCCATAGCGGGGTTCCAGGGTAGTCCCCTTAACAATAACGGCACCTATATCTGCTATGCTTACAAAATCCTCATACTCCCTGCCATAACCGAAGGTACCGGAAGCTACCGCTACCGGATTCTTCATCATAATACCGCCTAAGTTTACAGATAAATCCAGTTTTTCTTCAGGAACTGATTCCTTTCGCAAAAAAACCCCTCCAAAATAAAACTTAACTAAAAATTTACATAACCCTAACCTGAAATTAAAATAATTAGTTTATACTTGATGATAGGTTGGCAAAAACTTAACGTTTTTTATTTTTAAAAAGGATGACCTTGCGGTCATTCTTTTTATTTTAATAGTTCCACTTCATCAATGCTGAAAACGGGACCATCTTTACATATCTTTTTATATTCATCATCACTGCTTTTCATTTTACGGGCACATCCCAGGCAGGCCCCTACCCCGCAGGCCATATACTCTTCCATTGATATTTCCGCAGCAATGTTATTCTCGCGGGCGAAATCGCTCACTTTGGCCATCATAGGTTCCGGGCCGCAGCAATATATAAAATCGATTTCATCAGGACTTATTTTCTTTTGTACCAGGTCAGTAACCAGCCCTTTAAAACCGGCACTGCCATCCATGGTAGCAGGCAAAAACTCGACCCCGATATCCCTTAACCGAGGTAGAGCCACCAGTTCCAAGCGGTTTTCCACGCCGTGTATGACTTTGACATTACATCCCTGGCACTGTAAAACCCGGGCCAGGTACACCAGTGGGGCAATACCTACTCCCCCACCTACCAGCAGGGCTGTTTTTCGAGGAGCTAGCGGGGAAAATCCCTTCCCCAGGGGCCCCATGGCATCAACATATTCTTTGGGGCGGATACGGCTTAATAGATTCGTTCCTTTCCCTACTACTTTGTAAAGCAGGGTTATGCTGCCCAGTTTCTTATCTACATCATACAGGCTCAAAGGTCTTCTTAAGAGCGGATTATTCTCTAGGGCCGAGCGTATATGGACAAACTGGCCCGGCTGGCATTCCCGGGCAATTCCGGGTGTTATAAATTCCAGCTCATACATATCGCGGCTTACCTGCATATGCCTTAATACTAGTCCATTTTCTAAGACCGGCATGTGTCTCCTCCAATCTTCATTAAGTAAGGGGTGAGGAGTAAGGTACCTAATCATCCTTACTTCTCACCTGGCCGAACACGGGGACAGTCCCTCTGTTTCCTCTAGGGTTCCCGGCGAAACAGCAGGGACAGTCCCCATGTTCTCTATGTTCGCTTCAGGATATTCCCCGTGTTCCCTTCCCTAACGTCTGACGATAACTCACTATATTTCCCCTTATGCCCGACATATGATGACCAACAACTATTCTGCCAGATACTCCTGCAAGGATTCTACAGTTATATTTCTCTCCCCTTCCCGAATAACCTCCTGCATTACTTTAAGGGTATCCAGGGAAGTCAGGCAGGGGACATTCAGTTCTACCGCCGCCCGGCGAATATGAAATCCGTCACTAAATGGCTTACGCCCATGGGTAAGCGTATTGACCACAAAGTCTACCTGACCCTCGCGAATCAGGTCAACAATGTTAGGGTGTCCCTCTTTAAATTTATTTACCCTTTCCACCTTAACCCCGGCATCTTCCAGGGCTGTGGCCGTTCCCTCGGTAGCCAGCAGTTTAAATCCCATAGATGCAAATTCCTTCAGGATAGGTACGGCCTCTTCTTTATCTTTATCAGCAATAGTTGCTACGATAGTTCCTTGTACCGGTATTTCTACCCCTGCCGCTAAAAGTCCTTTATAAACTGCAGTTTTCAGCGATTTATCTATCCCCAGAACTTCGCCGGTAGATTTCATTTCCGGTCCCAGGGTTATATCCACCTGCTCCAGTTTGGCAAATGAAAATACCGGAACCTTGACCGTATAATATTCCGGTTGTGGCTGTAAACCTCCCCGGTAACCACAATCAGCCAGGCTCCTGCCTAGAATTATTTGCGCAGCCAATTTAACCAGGGGAATGCCGGTAACCTTGCTGATAAACGGTATAGTACGACTGGAACGGGGGTTTACCTCCAGAACATAAAGCTCGTTCTCATACTCTACGAACTGAATGTTAATCAACCCTTTAACCTCTAATTCCAGAGCCAGTTTAGTAGTATAATCTACTACCTTATCCTTAATCTGCGGGCTTAAATCATAGGCCGGGAAAACCGCCATACTATCACCGGAGTGAACCCCAGCCCGTTCAATATGCTGCATTATTCCTGGTATCAGTACTTCAGTACCATCAGCCACCGCATCCACTTCAATTTCCTTACCCAACAGGTACTTATCTACCAGTACCGGGTGCTCTGAGGTAACCTTCACAGCAGTCTTCATGTACTGCCTGATTTCTTCCTCATTGTAGACTATTTCCATGGCCCGTCCCCCCAGGACATAAGAGGGACGTACCAGCACCGGATAGCCGATGGCATCAGCTACCTTTACCCCATCTTCAACTGAAAATACGCTCTTTCCTGGTGGCCGGGGAATGCCTAGTTTCTCAACCATGGAGTCAAAACGCTCCCGGTCTTCGGCCCGGTCAATGCTATCATTGGATGTTCCCATTATATTTACCCCGGATTTGCTAAGGGGATTGGCTAAATTTATGGCGGTCTGGCCACCAAACTGCACTATGACCCCTTCGGGCTGCTCCTCATCGATTATATTCATAACATCTTCATAGACCAGGGGTTCAAAGTAGAGGCGGTCGGAAGTATCAAAATCAGTGCTCACCGTTTCTGGGTTATTGTTGACGATAATAGCTTTTACGCCTGCTTCCCGCAGGGCCCATACGCAGTGTACGGAGCAATAGTCAAACTCTACCCCCTGGCCGATGCGAATGGGTCCGGAGCCGATAACTAGTACTTTACGAGCCTCGGGGTCATGCAGGGCCTCGTTTTCGTCTTCATAACAGGAGTAAAAATAAGGGGTCTGAGCGTCAAACTCGGCGGCACAGGTATCCACCAGTTTGTAGGTGGGGACTACTCCCATTTCCCGTCGCAAGCTGCGTACATCCGCTTCCTTTAACCCCTTGATAACCGCGATTTCACTATCGGAAAAGCCCAGCTTTTTAGCTTCCTTCAGAGTATCAGTATCTAATTCCAGAACTTGAAGGCGCAAGGAAAAGTCGATAATGTTTTTGATTTTCTTTAAGAAATATTTGTCTATGCGGGTAATTTCCCATATTTCCTCAATAGAAAAACCACGGGTAAAGGCTTCGGCTACTATAAAGATACGCTCATCATCCGCTTCCTGGAGGCGGTCGCGCAGGGACTGGTCACTGCTCCCTACAAGTTCCGGCAGGCGCAGTCCTAACAGGCCGATTTCCAGGGAACGAATCGATTTTAAGAAGGCGGCTTCAAAACTACGGTCAATAGCCATAACCTCACCAGTAGCCTTCATTTGAGTACCCAGACGGCGGTCCCCAAATACGAATTTATCAAAAGGCCAGCGCGGTACCTTCAGCACCACATAATCTATAGTAGGCTCAAAACAAGCGGTAGTTTTACCGGTAACCATATTAGGTATTTCATCCAGGTTATAGCCCAGCGCAATTTTGGTAGTTACCCGGGCTATTGGATAGCCGGTGGCCTTCGAGGCCAGCGCGCTGGAGCGGCTTACCCGCGGGTTTACTTCTATCACATAGTATTTCTTGCTGAAGGGGTCCAGGGCAAACTGAACGTTACAGCCCCCGGCAATATTTAATTCCCGGATAATTTTTATGGAGGCAAAACGCAGCATTTGATACTCTTCATCAGTTAGAGTCTGGGCCGGAGCAACCACTATACTGTCTCCGGTATGAATGCCTACGGGGTCGATATTTTCCATACTGCAAATGGCAATGCTGTTATCATTGGCATCGCGCATAACCTCAAACTCAATTTCCTTAAATCCGGCCACACTACGCTCAATCAAAACCTGCTTTATGGGACTGCTCTTTAAACCCTTGTTGACAATCCGGCTTAATTCTTCTTCATTATGAGCACTGCCCCCGCCGGTACCTCCCAGGGTATAAGCCGGGCGTATAATCAGGGGATAGCCTACCTTATCGGCAAAGCGCAGGGCCTCCTTAATCGAATGCACGATATCGCTTTCCGGTATGGGCTCACCTATCTTCTGCATGGTGGTTTTAAAGGCCTCCCGGTCTTCCGCCCGGTGAATAGCATCCAATGACATGCCCAAAATGGGCACTCCACATTCCTTGAGCACTCCCTCGCGGTCCAGGGCCAGAGCCAGGTTAAGTCCTGCCTGCCCCCCTAGATTAGCGAGAATTCCATCCGGTTTCTCTTTCTGTAAAATCTTTTTAACCGTGTCAACAGTCATAGGTTCGATATAGACCTGGTCAGCTATATTAGTGTCGGTCATTATAGTAGCCGGGTTGCTGTTTAAGAGTATTACCTTAATACCCTCTTCCTTGATAGCCCGGCAAGCCTGAGTACCGGCGTAATCAAATTCAGCCGCCTGGCCGATAACGATAGGGCCAGAGCCAATAACCAGAACCTTCTTCAAATTCTCTTTAAGCGGCATAAGTATTCCTCCAACTGGCTTTTTTAGAGTGAGGCGTGAGGGGTAACCTCATTATTTAATCTGCGTAAATCATAATGAATCTGCGGTTATCTGCGTCAACAAATTTCTCTCACATCATGCTCACAAAGTCGTCCAGGAAGAATCCGGTTTCGCTGTATCCGGGATAGCCTTCCGGGTCAAACTGTACTGAAAATACCGGCAGTTCCAGGTGATTAATACCCTCTATGCTATTATCATTCAGGCTTCTCATACTTACATCCACCTTCGTTCGGTCCAGCGAAGTTTCATCTATACAATAGCCATGATTCTGAGTGGTAATGTATATACGGTTATTTTTAAAATGGCGTACCGGGTGATTAGTTCCGCGGTGGCCAAAATCCAGCCTACTAATGTTGGCGCCCAGAGCCAGAGCAATTACCTGGTGCCCCAGGCCAATACCAAAGAGCGGTTTTTTACCCAGCAACGCGCGGCAGGTGGCAACAGCATAGGAAACTGCCCGGGGGTCGCCGGGACCATCGGAAATTAGTACTCCGTCGGGATTCAGGTTCAGGATTTCTTCGGCGTTGGCATCAGCGGGTACAGTGAGCACTTCGCAATCCCGCCGGACCAGGGAATCGATTACCCCTCTTTTAGTACCCAAATCCAGCAAAACTACCTTTTTACGGCCATTACCAAACTTCATAATATTACGGCGGGTGACATAGCGTACCAGATCACCCTGTAATTCTTCAGAGGCCATTTTCGCTTTCCTTACCAGCCAGTTCATCTGCTTCGGGCTGTCGGTTATTACCCCGCCCAAGGCCCCTTCATTACGAATAACCCTGGTCAAGGCGCGGGTGTCGACTTCGGTTAAAACCGCTATTTCACTGCGATTTAAGAAAGTTATAAGGTCTAATTCCATTTCATAATGGCTGGGAAAATCGGTAGCTTCTCTCAGGACCAGCCCTTTCACGGCAGCAGTCTGGGAGGCAAAGCTTTTTTCGTTAAATCCCACATTACCTACTAAAGGATACGTCATAACTACTATTTGACCATAATACGAGGGGTCGGTAATTATGTCCTGGTAACTGATCATAGCAGTGCTAAAGACTACCTCGCCACTGGCCATAAGGCAGTCATTAAGCAGCTTACCGGTAAACACCCTGCCATTTTCAAGAACTAAGTACCCTTTCATCATTATCATCTCCTAGAAGTTCTTAGGAAAATAGACACTGAATACACTGATTCCTATGAATAACACTGATCTTATATTGATGGACCATGGGGAGACCATGGGGACAGTCCCCATGGTCTTCAACTTTCCGCGTCCTTCCGCGTCTAATCCTATCCCACAATCTGCCCCTCACGGGCTACAATTTTCCCGGAACGGATGGTCATGTAGGGCCATCCCTTTAATTCCCTGCCACCAAAGGGCGTATTCTTACCCTTGCTGTAAAATTTAGCTGGGTCAACGGTTTTCACCATATTGGGGTCGAGCAAGGTTACATCGGCCACCCTGCCAGGAGTAAGAGTACCCCGGTCCAGACCCAGAATCTCTGCCGGTCCGGTGGTAAACAAACTAACCATTCTCTCTATATCCAGTATCCCCGGATTAACCAGTTCATTCATTATTAAAGCCACCGCAGTCTCCAGCCCGGAAATACCCGGGGAAGCTAGAACATATTCACAGTCCTTGCTTTCCAGGTGATGGGGAGCATGGTCGGTAGCAATACAATCGATAACACCTTCATTCAGGGCCTCTCTTAAAGCCTCTATATGTTCCCAGGGGCGCAGGGGAGGGCTCACCTTGGTATTGGCGTCATAAGTACCCACGGCTTCATCACTTAAAACCAGATGATGAGGAGTTACCTCACAGGTGACCTTAATTCCCTCTTCTTTGGCTTCCCTGATTAAGTCAACTGCTCCCATAGTGGAAATATGGCATACATGCAAATGTCCCCCAGTTAGCCGGGCCAGCATAATATCGCGGGCAATCGCCACTTCTTCCGCTTCCGCCGGTATCCCTTTAAGCCCGTATATTATGGAATAATACCCTTCATGCATCTGGCCATCACGGGAGAGATTCAGGTCCTCACAATGGGCCAATACCGGAAGAGAAAACATCTTGGCATACTCCAGCCCATTACGCATAACATCAGCCCGCATTACTGGACTGCCATCATCGGAAACTGCTATACAGCCGGCCGAGACCAGCTCAGCCATTTCACTTAATTCATTTCCGGCCCGGCCCCGGGTTATGGTGCCGATAGGTAATACATTGGTCAGACCAGTTTTGCGAGCTCTTTCCCGGATGAAACTGGCAATGGCAGCATTATCAATGGCCGGTTCCGTATTAGGCATGCAGCATACGGTGGTAAATCCCCCGGCAGCAGCCGCTTTGGAGCCTGAGGTGATATCCTCCTTATACTCCAGACCCGGTTCCCTAAGGTGCACATGCATATCAATAAATCCTGGACAAACTAACTTGTCCTTAGCATCTATAACTTCGGCAACGTCATCTGCCAGGTTATTTTCCACGGCCACAATCCGGCCTTCATCCACCAGTATATCCATAATTGCATTCAGGCCATTGGACGGGTCTATTACCCTTCCCCCTTTAATTAGCAATCTCATCTTTTGACCCCCCCATCATCAAGAACAAAAGCGCCATCCGTACTGCAACTCCGTTGGTAACCTGTTCGTTTATTACTGCTACATTACTGTCTGCTAATTGACTGGATATCTCCACTCCCCGGTTCATAGGTCCGGGATGTAAAACTAACACATCGTCTTTGGCCCGCAGCAAATGCTCAGGGGATAGCATATAAAGGTCAGCATATTCATCCAGGCTGGGGAAAAGACCCAACTGTTGGCGTTCACGTTGAATGCGCAGGACATTGATTACGTCTACTCCATTCAGGGCCTCATCCAGATTGTAATAACGTTTTACCCCCAGCTTTTCAATTTCCGGAGGCATCAGGGTGGAAGGTCCCACCACCCGCACTTCACAGCCAAATTTACTTAAACCATATATATTAGAGCGGGCCACCCGACTATGCAGGATATCACCTACTATCGCTATTTTCAAATTATCCAGAGAGCCCTTCTTCTCTTTAATACTAAACATGTCCAAAAGCGCCTGGGTAGGATGCTCGTTGGCCCCATCGCCGGCATTTATTATCCGCATTCTCGTGTTGCGGGCAACATAATGGGGGGTTCCGCTCATAGAATGACGCATCACCATGAGGTCAAACCCCATTACCTCAATAGTTTTGATGGTATCCCTGAGACTTTCCCCTTTTAGCACACTGCTGGTATTTACGGTCAGATTTACCGTATCCGCACTTAAATATTTCCCTGCTATCTCAAATGAGGTGCGGGTTCGGGTGCTAGGTTCGTAAAAAACCGTCGCCAGGGCTTTCCCCCGCAGGGTGGGTACTTTCTTTATATCCCGTTTAATAATGTCTTTCATGGGCAGGGCGGTATTTAGGATTAGTTCGATATCTTCCCGGTTCAATTCACGTAGTCCCAGCAAATCCTTGGTCTGTTCAAATCCCACTGTAGCGCCTCCTCCTGATTTTATAGCTTACCACCATTAACTAAAAATTACGCAGCCATCAAAAAAGCCTTCCTTACATTTAGCAAGGAAGGCCTGCCTTCTCCGGTAGCTTTTCCCTTGCCAGCCTCTCGGGACTAGATTAAAGGGTTCCTATTCCTATGTTTTTACTATTTCTTGAATAACCACTTCGTCTTTAGAATCAATCTCCTTCACCCGAACTGCTATTTCTTCCAGGTGCGAGGTAGGTACGTTTTTTCCGATAAAATCGGCCTTGATAGGCAACTCCCGGTGCCCTCTATCTATAAGGACTGCCAGCTGTATGGATTTTGGCCGTCCCAGGTCTATTAACGCATCCAAGGCTGCTCGAACGGTGCGACCGGTATACAAGACATCATCCACCAGTACAATAGTTAAACCGTTTATATCAAAATTCACTTCGGTGCGGTGCACCAGCGGTTGCGATGCCAGGGTAGTCAAATCATCCCGGTAAAGGGTAATGTCCAAAATTCCAACCGGGACACTTATTCCCTCGATTTCTTCAATACGAGCCGCCAATCTTTGGGCCAGGGGACCTCCACGCCTACGGATACCAACGACTGCCACATCTTCTATGCCCTTGTTACGCTCAATAATCTCATGGGCTATACGAGTAAGGGCCCTTTTTATGCCCATCTCGTCCATTATGACATTTTTATCACGCAGCTGCACGGCTATCCCTCCTTATTGTAGGTACAAAAAAACCTGCCCCGGCCTTCAAGCCATAAGCAGGCTAACATCAAGCTGCATCCTTGCTAGCCTCCCGGGCCAACTTAAAGGTCTCAAATAAGTGTAATAAATTGAAAACCATATGTCAACAAAAAATCTACAGGCGCAGGGAGGTCAAAATTTCTTGAAAATACTCGGGCAGGGGGCTGGTAAATTCGAGGTATTTACCGGTACGGGGATGATTAAAACCTAAAAGGTGGGCATGCAGAGCCTGCGAATCCAGGTTGAAATGCTTTTTCCCGGAGCCATACAGGGGGTCTCCCACTACCGGGTGTTTAATATAGGCAAAATGCACTCTAATCTGGTGGGTGCGGCCGGTTAAAAGTTCCACCTTAACCAAACTGTAATTATGGTAACGCTCCAGCACCTGATATTTACTGATAGCAGGCCGGCCATTAGCAATTACCGCCATCTTCTTACGGTCCACTTTACTTCTGCCAATAGGAGCATCAATAGTACCCAGGTTTTCCTTAATGGTACCGTGTACCAGTGCGATATACTCCCGTTTGATACTATGATCCTTAATCTGGGCGGCCAAACTGCGATGGGCAACGTCATTCTTGGCCACTACCATTACACCGGAAGTATCCTTATCCAAACGGTGGACAATGCCAGGCCGGATTTGACCGTTTATACCGGAAAGGTCCTTAATATGAAAAAGTAGTGCGTTTACCAGGGTATAATCCCAATTACCATGGGCTGGGTGCACTACCAGACCTTTAGGCTTATTTATAACTGCCAGGTCCTCATCCTGGTATATGATTTCCAACGGGATATCCCGGGGCACTAACTCTAACACCTGCGGCTCCGGGATTTCTATACTGATTTCGTCCCCTTCCCGCACATGATAGCTGGCCTTTTGCCTGGCTCCATTAACCAGCACCTGGCCCTCATTTATTAAACTTTTAACTACTGAGCGGGAAAGCTGCTCCACCTGCTCGGCTACAAATACATCCAGCCTTTCCCCGTCCATTTCTTCCGCAACTATAATTAACTCATTCTGAGGCACGATGCTCACCTTTTTCATCCCATAATAATTTAATAACCAGTAATATGGCACCGCATACTATTGCCATATCAGCAATATTAAATACCGGCCACCAGCCCAGGTCAAAAAAATCTACTACATAATTAAGGCGCAGCCGGTCCAGCAAATTCCCAATAGCTCCGGCCATAATCAGACCAAAAATCACCTGCATGGTAACCGGCAAACGTTGCTTGCTATTTATGACCACCAATATTATCATAACCAGTATGGCACATAAAAAAAATAACCAGGAGTGCCCCTGCAAAATCCCAAAAGCTGCCCCCTGGTTTTGCACATAAGTCAGCCATAGAACCTTATTCCAAATTACCCGGCTCTCCCCCGGGGCAAAATTATTTACTATCCATAACTTGGACAGTTGATCAATTACCAAAACCAGCAGGGTTGTCAGCCAGAAGCGCATTTACTGTCCTCCTCAAGATAACCGTAAAACATTTACTATTTTACGTCAGTTACGGCCAGAATACAACTAAACACGCCCAAGGCAATCTTATCAGGCACGCTCGCAAGCAAAGCTTCCCCGCTGTCTCTAACTTGTGATGTAGCATTTTAGCACATATAATTAAACTAGCAATTAGAAATGGATATAGAGGAAATTATTATGGAAGAAATGAAAGAACAGATACTCAACTTAATAAAACAGGAGCAATGGAACCAAATAAGGCAGTTGGAATGGGGCGATTATCTCATACCAGATGTGGCCTCGCTGTTAATCGACTTAAATAAATCCGAAAGGGTAATATTATTTCGCCTCCTGCCCCGTCCAGTGGCAACAGACGTTTTTTCCTATTTGGAAAAAGAAGACCGCAACTCCTTGTTAAAAGATTTGACCAATGAAGAAACCCGCTATCTCCTAACCAACCTTCGTCCGGACGATAGAACAGCATTGTTTGAGGAGCTGCCCGGTCAGGTTACCCAGCGATTGCTTAACCTGTTAAGCCCGGAAGACATGAAAGAGGCCCGGCTATTGTTGGGCTATCCGGAAGAAAGTGTAGGGCGGCTAATGACTCCCGAATATGTAGCGGTAAGGCCGCAGTGGACCATTCAGGAGGCCATCAATCATATCCGGGTAAAAGCTCGTAACAGCGAAACTCTACATACTATTTATATTACCGATAAATCCTGGAAACTTCTGGATTCGCTGGAACTTTCGCGTTTTATTTTGGCCGATCCCCAGGATACAGTGGAAACCATCATGGATAACTCATTCGTTAGCCTCAGCGCCTTCGACGACCGCGAGATGGCAGTTAGAGCTATGCAGAAATATGACGTGTTTTCCCTGCCGGTAGTAGATTCAGGGGGGATACTCCTGGGCCTGGTTACATTTGACGACGTTATGGACGTGGCCGAGGAAGAAGCTACCGAAGACTTTCATAAAACCGCAGCCGTAACCCCGCTTAAGGCCAGCTATCAGGAATCCAGCATCAAAGACCTGGTAGGAAAAAGAATTACCTGGTTAATCGCCCTGGTTTTGATAAGCTTGTTTTCCGCAGGAATTATAGCTATATATGAAGAAACTCTGCAAACCGTTATAGTTCTTGCCATATTTATCCCCCTGCTGCTGGGCAGCGGCGGTAATGCTGGTGCGCAGGCCTCTACCCTGATGGTACGTGCCATTGCCACTAGTGATGTACATATAAATGAATGGCTGGAAGTCTTTTTAAAGGAGCTGATGGTAGGCTTATTACTGGGATTACTCATGGGAATTATCGGCTTGATATTCGGCTCCCTGCGGGGGGGCTTCGAGATTGGCTTAATCGTAGGCCTGACCATGTTAACCGTTGTTTTAGCTGCCAACTTAATCGGGGTAATGCTGCCCTTCCTGCTTACCAAAATGGGATTGGACCCGGCCGTAGCCAGCAATCCCCTGATAACCTCGATAACCGACGTCTTAGGCCTCCTCATCTACTTCGCCATCGCCGCTATGGTGTTGGGGGGACTGTAACCATAATATGTCCATATGTCCGGGGACAGGCACCAGGTACTTGCCCAAAATGCACTCCCTAACTTATTTCTCGACCTGGCAGAGTATAAAGCAATATTTTCATGAAACTATTTTCATATCTGGGACGTATAAGTAATAGTACGATACAGTTCTTTGCAGCAGGAGGCAAGCATTGTTTGAAGCATCAAATATTATATCTCCCAATCAAATAAAAAAATGCTATATGCCGGGATTAGATGGATTGAGGGCACTTTCGGTTTTAGCGGTTATTGCCTATCATTTAAAACTCTCCTGGGCGCCGGGAGGCCTGTTGGGAGTCGGTGTTTTCTTCACCTTGTCCGGGTACCTCATAACCGACCAATTAATGATGGAGTGGCACAAAACCAGGCGGCTTGATCTAAAAAATTTTTGGCTTCGCCGGGTGCGCAGGCTCTTGCCGGCCGTGTTCTTCATGCTATTTATGGTGTCCCTCTGGTTATATTATTTTGATCAACCAAGGCTTATATCTCTTCGGGGGGACTTCTTATCAGCGATATTTTACTTTAACAACTGGTGGCTTATCTTTCATAAGGTATCCTATTTTGAGAGCTTTGGCCCCCTCTCTCCCATTGGACACCTGTGGTCGCTGGCCATTGAAGAACAGTTTTATATCCTGTGGCCATTATTGTTAGTCCTTATATTGCGCCTGGTTCCCAGGCGAGGTTCACGGACCCTGATTATCCTGATCGGGGCAGCTGCTTCAGCGGTAGCTATGGCATTAATTTATCAGCCAGGAACTGATCCCAGTCGGGTTTATTACGGAACCGATACCCGGGCTTTCGCTTTACTCATTGGGGCCGCTTTGGCCATGATCTGGCCAAGCTGGGACCAGCCTAACAAGATACCTGGTAAATCGCCAATTATGTTAGATCTCCTGGGGGGAGGAAGCCTGCTGGCTATCTTCCTGATGATTGGGTACACCAACCAGTATGATCCATCGCTATACCAGTACGGCCTGGCAATATTCGCTATCTTATCTGCAATTGTCATAGTCCCCCTGACCCATCCGGCCACCATGCTATCCAGGATTCTAGGATGTAAACCGCTGCGCTGGCTGGGGGTTCGTTCATATAGTATATATCTATGGCATTTTCCTATAATAATCCTGACTAATCCAACCGTAGAGACCGGGGGTTTAAATATTGGCAGAGTTGTACTTCAGTTAGCATTGATCATAATAATGGCCGATATTTCCTGGAAATATATTGAGGAGCCAATCCGAAGGGGTGGCCTGAGAAAGTTGTGGAAAAGACCATCTGCTCAAACTATTAAACCCAGATTTGCTTTAATTATGGTCATAGCGTTGCTGGATCTTATGATTCTACCCGGCTTTGTTACCCCCCAGGGTAAGTCATCAGCATCTGCAGAAAAAACATTTATTAAAGCTCCATCAGTGATGGGGTCGCAGGTATCCATGCCTTCCAGCGATGCCCAACAAAAGGCAGATAATATCCCCGGCCAAAAGCCACCGCTTAAAACTGAACCATCTGAAGTTCGTAGTGGCGAGGGTATTACCGCAATAGGCGATTCAGTTATGTTGGGTGCCGCTCCGTATTTGGAAAAGGTACTTCCCGGTATTATTGTTGATGGTGAGGTAGGTCGGCAAATCTACCAGGCCCAGGATGTAGTCAATCGCCTTAAAGAGGAAGGCAAGCTGGGTAATATAGTGATAATTGAATTAGGCAGCAACGGACCATTTAGTGAAAAGCAGATGACCTCATTATTAGCTTCGCTGGGGAATGATAAGAAAATTGTGTTGGTAAACACGCGTGTTCCCCGAGCTTGGGAAAGTACCGTTAACTCGGATCTGCAGAAGATAGCTGCCGAAATGCCTAATACGACCCTGGTGGACTGGTTTAGTGCCAGCCAGGGTCATGATTCATACTTCAATCCTGATGGGGTTCACCTGACCCCGGAGGGAGCCGAATATTATGCTGCTATGTTAAGTCAGGCTATCTATGAGGATGATAAGTGATTGCGAGGATACCGAAGAAGCAGCTGTAAAAACGCTGGATATTTCACCATAACATTACCTGAGCCTGTTTCAGTCCGGGTGGGCAGGAAATTCTCAGTTGTGAGAAACTTTAGGGGAGTATGCAAGAGCAGATAAATAATTACTCAGGTAAATAGATATGTCCGGGGACTGTCCCCGGACATATTTGCTATAATGGATATATACAGCTTAGAAGGAGTTGTTGATGGTGGAATTTATTCAGCAGGCATTAACTAATCCGATGATTATGTATCCACTCCTCATCTGGTCTATATTCTGGAAAGGCCTGGCCCTGTGGAGATCAGCCCGCATGAACCACAAAGGCTGGTTTATTGCCCTATTAGTAATTAACACCGTAGGTATATTTGAAATAATTTATCTGGTTGCTACCAGAGACCGCTATCATTTTTTAGAGGGTATAAGGTAACTGTCAACAAAGCCTTAGGAAAGCTACTTCCGGTTTTTAAACAGTCCTAAACCCAGGCCTTTGATTTTTTGCCTTTTTCGCCAGGTTAGACAATCCTAATTCATTCCAAGATACAATTTTATGGCGTCATGGATTTGTTCCCTTAACTCGGAGTTCTTAACTTTCCCACAAACAGCTCCTAATCGCTCCTTGGATATTGAGCGAATTTGATGGGCCATTGCAATCGAATCCTTATCCAAACCAGTTTCTTTTCCTGGCAAGTGTATCTCGGTGGGGTATATTTTCCTGCCCTGTTTCATTGAAGTGATTGACAATACCGTTACCACTGGCAGAGCCCTGTTTACCGGTTCAGTAGATACCACCAGTACCGGGCGGGTACCTGATTGTTCTGAGCCCTTGGTGGGGTCGAGATTAACCCAGAATATATTCCATTGATATTCCTTTACCATGATAAATCCCCTTCCCGGTCAATAGCTTCAAAATCCCTCATGCTCTCGGTCAGGTCATCCATGAACATAGTATCGTTAATCGCTTCTTCCATGGACTTTTGCAGGACTTCTTGTTCTAATGTCTCCAAATAGAGTTCAATGCTCTTGCGTACAAATGCGTTTTTCGAGGGTTCAATCTTCTGCTGAACATACCAGGTCATTTTCCCAATTAAATCTACCGGTAGGTTAAAAGTAACTTGCTTGTTACCACTCATCGCGTTACCCCTCTTTCTAGTATGGTTAATATTTATTGTACTATATGCAAGTAAATACAACAATATTTACATTGAATTATTATATACCATAACGTTAGCCGGTGATTAATTGAGTACTCTAACTTACTATATAGTTATACGAGGCTCGATAGATAATTTTTGTAGCTGTTTTATGTTAATTGACTTCTACATCTGGTATGATATTCCTTTTAAGTAAAACCAATTAAAGGGACGCTTACAGGAACTAGTTTCGAAAGCTATTCCCCTACCCTGTAAATGGTATATTTTTCAATCAACTTGGATATAATGTTGGAAATAAATACATAGGAGGTTGAGTCTGTGGTAATTTCTTTATCTGATTTTGAGAGTATGTCCGATAAAGACAAGCGCAAAATCCTTGAGGAACTTAAAAATGAAATAGGAGTAAGCGGCATAGCAAAGACTTGGGAGATATCCAGAACAAAAGTATACAACATGCTTCATGCTTTCAATGTCCCGGTAGATTCCAGAAGGGGAAGGCAGCCAAAGGACAATAAAACATCACCGGACAAAGAATTAGATAAACCTGTTCTAAAAAAGAGTTCTAATAACAACCAAGCTAAGCAAGAAAATAATATTAACAGTTGTGAACCCTCATTAGAACCCGAAGAAAAAACAGATGAAACAAAGTTTTCTTTTTACCTGGATACTCAGGGGACTGGCACATTCGTTAGTGAAACACTACAATTGTTAATTGCCTCCGGGAAACTGTCTAACTCCGTACTTCGCTTAAATATAAGTATTGAAGAAATGTAAGGGCGTAAAGCCCTCTTTTTTTTGCAATAATCTCAATAAGGAGAAACGATTTGCCCGGGTAAAAGCAGGCGTATCGGAGTTAGATTGGGCAGTCAAAATGGTAGCAAGGTAAAAGAGTGATTCCTTATCGTGGTATTTGACCGTGAGAAATTAGCGGTAGGAATGAATAGTCCAGAACCGGGAGGCCTTTGCCTTTACGGATAAACTGGTGGGTAATAACGGAGTCGTTTATGACACGGCCGGAACTCTGAAGGGCGGCAGGCGGGTGTGGATGCTGGCACGAATGGAATCCCAAACTGTGCTCGGTGATGAGGTCGTTCCCTACCTGCTCTTTTCCAATGGCCATGATGGCCGCCATGCGGTGCGAGTGGCTATCACTCCGATAAGAGTAGTATGCAATAACACATTAAACCTGGCTCTGAGCAAGGCACATCGTTCCTGGGCCACTATGCATATTGGACAACTGGATAAGAAATTCGAGGAAGCATCCCGTACCCTGGGCCTGGCCTATGATTACATGAAGCAACTTAACCGCACAGCGGAGAAACTAATTAAGGTCAACATTAATGAGAAACGCCTGCAGATGCTGGTTGAGAAGGTTCTTCCACTACCCAATGATGAGAGCAAACATGGAATTAAGTTGGTCGCGGATTTTATCTTATCCACAGCAAGGGGTAAAGTTTACCTGGTTAACTTATAGAGCGCATATTGGTCTAGTGAAACTCCTTCTCTTTCGGCTTCTAACTCCAACCTCATGTGCAGAGATTTAGGAATCCTTACTACAAACTTGCCGCTATAAGCCTCCTGGTTGGCAGGACGCGGTATTTCCAGGTTGTTTTCAAGTTTAGTCTCAATATACCCCTCCAGGGCTTCATTCAGGTTATTATACAGTTCATCCAGTGTATCCCCTGTACTTTGACAACCATCCAGTTCCATTATCCTGCCATAAAAATAATGTCCGCTTTCATCATTTATTTCCTGAATAATCCTGGTATAAGGCAGTTTTATATAATCTTCTACTTGCATAAATACTACCCCTTTCTGAATTATTGGGAATAGGTGTTCAGAACAAACTATTGATTATAGCCTAAATTATAGCACAAATGCCATAATCGTTAATTTATTGCTGCAAATCTTTATGTTGCCATGTGTCCCTTAAAACTTATAAAAGACCCGGCTCACACCAGGTCTTTCACGCTAAATTACTCCTAACCCTCAAAAAACTATCTTCTCCACCTTAACCCCGCTCGCCGTCCAGTACTGGTCTTTCACCCACTGGTGAAAGGGCACCGGGTCGTAGGTGTCGGTGGGGTCATCCAGAGCAGTTCGGGCCTCCTCCATGCTGTAAAAGGTATTGGCCAGTTCGCAGACCATAACCTGATCATCCTGCATCTCGGCGTAAAGAGCGGCAAAGGTTCCTGGTTCTATATTATCGGCATTGATGATTACCTCCAGGCGCTGTCCCAACTTGCTTAGTTCGCACTGCAGATTTTCCCGCAGCCAGGTTATAAACAGCGGTAACGTCATTTTCTTAGGTATCTGCACATCAACCATCCTTTCTATTCAGCATTCTTAACTCTAACAGGGAAAGCACAGATGCATTCCCTTAAATCGGCTATGGCTTCGGTAAGTTTGACCAGTTTGCTTTCTATCCGAATCAGCAGGTAGGCTGCCACCGCAATAGGGAATCCCACATTGGCGATAAAGCCGGTCAGGCTGGTCATGTCTTCCATCGCTTCACTTCCTTTCTGATTGGTTTAATAAAAAACGGGCAGGAAGGTCCCGCCCGTTTGGTGAATCGGCCTAGGCCAGATCGAAATTTGCAACATCCCTGCTTATTACTCTAGCACCCACTTTGCCGTTAAGGTTGCCAGTCTTGGTTTCAAAAATGTTTTTGGCAATTATTGAATCCATAGTGTTGTTAATATTAGTAGCAGTAACATCTGCCCGTATATCGTATACTCTCATACGATGAGTACGGCCCAGTTCAGTAGCAAAATCCATCTCCAAAGTTCTCTGAATAGCCATTTTCTACCCCCCTTTCAAAATTAATATTCTTTCCCTAATTCCTACTGATTAATAAGCTCCACAATATCCCGGCGTTGTACGGCTATGTTGTTCTTATCCTGCAGGTCAAGCAGTTCCTGAGCGATAGCGTAGATATTATCGTTGCTGGCTTCAGGTTTTACCCGCTTAAAGGAACGGTTAACGAAAAGCTGCTTACCGCCGGCTCCAATTCCGCCATCCATGACCAGGACCAGATCAGTAGAAATGGTGGTTGCATTAACTGCCATTCTTGTGCACCTCCTTTCGCAATTTCTAACCTTAATATTAATGTCCGTACATTTGTTCTTTGTTTGGGAAAGGTTCTGTTTTCGTGCAATGTATAATGTGGCCTGGCAGGTGGATTATCGGGCGGGAGGTGCCTGGGAGTTGGCTAAAGTATTAGCACGATCAGCCCCCGGTCTGTTATTAGTCCACGCTTCCAGGCGCGTACACCTTTTTCCCTGGTTTAATCCCCACCAGGCAGAATGGAATATGCTAATTATAAATACCAGATAATATTTATAATTTTTACAAAATAAACAGGATTTCCCCATTTATGTGACGAATTCTATTTATGTTGCAAATTGGAACTGATTAATCCGGGGGGTGAGTTTAAGAATTTAAAAAATACCAACAAGGAGGAGAAATTATACAGTGAAGATTGCAAGTTTGATCCTGGGAATACTGGGGGGTATTGCCGGCCTGATTGCAGCCACTCTTGCATTGGGAGTAGGCGGACTAGGTGCAGCTTTTGATGCTGAAGGAGCCGGCACGGTTATTGGTTTGGGGTGGAGTGCATTCCTTTTTGCATTAATTGCCATAGTTGGCGGAGCTTTAGCTATTGCTAAACCTAAAGTATCAGGATGGATGCAATTAATAGCCTGTATTGGCGGACTTATTTCAATTAGTGCATTCTGGACAGTATCATTTATTTTATTGCTTATGGGCACTATCTTTGCATTTGTTGGTGCTAAACAGGACAAAAATATTATTGCTCAAAATATATAGCGGGCTAATAGTTTGAGTTCAAAACAGCAACAGTTGGATTTCGGTATTTTAACATTTAATTTTGCAGTTATAAACATTCTTCTGCCTATTATCATTGGTGGTTTTATTTACCTTATTCGTCCCGGCAGCGTACTTATGTTTGAATGGTTTAAATCTATTGGGATACCGGGTGACTGGATAGTTGTTTTAAGAAATCATTTAATTATTGTGACCGGCACTTTGCCTGATTGGGTTGGTAATTATTTACCCGATGCACTCTGGATGTATTCGTTCTCATGTTTTATTGGTGGATTATGGTATAAGAAATCAAGGCTATTTGAAGTCTTTTGGTTTTCCGTGGTAATGACAGTCGGGATTGGATTCGAAATTGCACAGCTTTTTCAATTTATCCCCGGGACTTTTGATGTTATAGACATAATTACTTATTTAATTGCTGCTTACATATCAAGAATTGTTATTGGTTATACAGGGAGGTTTTATATATGAACAGACATTTTTTAAAAATATTAATTACTTTAGTTGGAATATGTCTCTTTGCTGTGTTTGCCTTAGGCAGCGGGAGCGGAGAGCCTTCCGATGTATCTACAGGAAGCAATGATTCCAAATCTTCTTCATCTGAAAAGGCAGTCCAGCCATTCAAAGTTGCAGCTGATTATGAGGGTAACTTTGGCGGATTAAGCCTCAAAATCGCAGAGATTCAAATTGAAGAAAATAGAATATTAGTTGGGATGACAATTACCAACAATTCAGGTTCAACGTTAAGTTTTTATCCTGATCAGGGAAATGTTGTGATCGGAAATATGCAGCTTGATGCCAATATGTTCGGTGGTGAAGGCGATGCTTCCGGAGAAATTCAACCTGGAGTACAAAAATCAGCTGTGATTCATTTTGACGTACCAAAAGGTCAGGCTCTTACCCCCAGTGAGGTTAAAGAAGTACGACTACACTTTGGCGATGTTTTCAACAGTGATGAATTTGAAAGTACTAAATGTGATATAACAATAAATATTGAATAGAGTTACTGTAAAACTATAAATTAGTACGGACAGTTGGCATGTCAGGTGATGGTTTCTTTACCTGACATGCCAATTATATATTTTACCTGCCTCTCTCATTAACCAAAGGTTGGTTACAAAATCATTACAGCTATAGAAATCCACAATTTTTGAACCATTCCGGCAATTCAGGTATAGCCTGGGTTGGTATAGCCAAACATATCCATGACGGTTCGTGCTTATTCCGCTGCGTTTTGGCCGAGGAACTGGGCCACCACTATACCAGCACAGGTAACAGCCTGCCGGTCAAATGTTCCAGCTACAGGCAGAAGATGAACATAAGCCGGTCGGAATACCAGGCCCGCAAATGGGCAGCCCTGGAGCTTATACCCCTGAATATGATAAAAAAGGCTCTCGCCTCCGGAATAACAGAAGTATGGGAACTGGCCGAGGAGTTTGGGGTGACCGAAGATGTGGCCAGATTTCGGATGAGATTGCCCGATGTGCAGGGGGCGGGTTTGGGTGTTAAGCGACAAATTACCATCGGCAGCAACGACAAATTAATTTTCTATGACTTAAGCTTTGGAACGACAGATTAATACCGGGGCGACAGTTTCCCAGCGGGGAAACAACACATTCTTGTTCTTAGC